>Ga0209628_10003487_pt1 | contig 11055 bp, 11 predicted proteins | sample TergutCu122P4_FD_187285 | JGI IMG/M metagenome (GOLD analysis project Ga0209628, IMG submission 187285) | Cubitermes ugandensis P4 segment gut microbial communities from Kakamega Forest, Kenya - Cu122 P4 (SPAdes) (version 2) | ecosystem: Host-associated > Arthropoda: Insects > Digestive system...
GGTGCCGTCGGGACGGCCGGCGCCGGAGGGCAGGTGGCAGGCGCCGCAAATTTCGTAGGCTTCCTCGCCGCGGGTCTTGTCGCCCTTGAGCTTCAAGGCCTCGATTTTTTCGCCTTCCTGAGCGTTCCATTTGTAGCTTTTGCCTTCGATGCCTTCCTTTTTCGGGGCGGGCGGGGCGGCGATGGCAAGACCTGCGCTGAGCAGGCCGATCAATAGCAGCGATGCTTTCATATTTGATGTCCTTCTAGAATTTGTCGGAACGCCCGATCCATTGTCGGCCGCCACATATCAGCATACCTTGATGTGAGTCATAAGCCCTGTTCGTGAGGCTTTTCGGGCTTATTTCAGCTTGGACAGGTAGTCGGCCAGCGCCTTGATTTCCTCGTCGTTGACCAGGTGCATGACGCCCTTCATGGCGGCGGATTGGCCATTGCTGCGAGCGCCGCTCTTGATGTCCTTCATCTGCTGCTCGGCATAGCCGGCATTCTGGCCGGCAATTTTCGGGTAGGTCGGCAAGAGTGGCTTGTCGCCCTTCGGGCCGTGGCAGGCGTTACAGGTTTTCTCGGCATACAGCTTGGCGCCATCCGGGGCGGCGATCGCGGGGGCGGCGACGAGCGCGGCGGCAAGCAAAGTCACTACGAATTTCATGGGTATTCCTTCTTCAAATAAAACGAGGGGCAGAATCGCTCTGCCCCTCGTGAAATGCCTTAAGTCAAATCAAGACCGCTGGCTTTACTTCACCTTCTTCGCGCCATTTTGCTCGAGGTAGGTCTTGGCGCGCAGGCCGAGGTCGGCCGCCTTGACCTGGTATTGCCAGATCTGCTCGGCCCACAGATTGGCCTGGTCCCAGTCCTTCTTGGCGGCGGCGGCTTCAGCCTTGGCCTTGGCTTCGGGGATCTTGCCCAGCTGGTCGGTGGCGTCCTCAACCATGGCCACCACATCCGGGAAGTCCTTGAAGTTGACGCTGGTGATGAAACCCACCACGGAGTCGATGACGGCCTGGGTGTCAGCAACCTTCTTCAACGTCGCCTTGTAGTCGGCTTCGGTGTAGACGGCCTGGGCCGCGGCGGCGGTCTTGGCCGGCTTCCAGCCCTTCGGCTTGACCAGCAGATAACCCATCATTTCGAGGTGCAGGGCGGAGCAGAATTCCGTGCAGTAGTACGGATAGACGCCTTCCTTGTCAGCCTTGAACTTGACGGTGACGGTCTTGCCGGGTTCGGCGGAGGCATGGACGTTGTAGGTCGAGACGGTGAAGCCGTGGGTTTCGTCCTGGGCGCGCTCAAGGTTGGTCAGGTGGATGGTGATTTCGTCGCCCACTTCAGCCTCGATGGTTTCCGGCGTGATGTGCGAACGGATCAGCGTACCCTTGACCTCGATCTTGTTGCCGACCTTGGTCGTGACTTCCTCGCCCGCGCGGACGGCGCCCGGATGCGGCGAGTCGGTGCGCGAATCGGTGCCGACCTTGTAACGGACGCCCGGCTTCAGCTTGGCGGCCTCGATGGCTACGGCGTAGTGCGGCTCGCCCAGCGGCAGCGGCATGTCGTACAACAATTGCATCTTGTCGTTCGAAATGTCGATGAGCTGGTGGTTCTGCGGGTGCAGCGGGCCGACCGGCACGAAGCGGTCGATGGCGAGCTTGTTCAGGGCAACCAGGTAGCGGCCCTTCGGGCTGACGGAATCGCCTTCCATGGACATCAGGTGACCGATGTTGTAATGGACGGAAATCTTGTCCAGCACCTTGCCCTGACAGTAGTCCCACTTGGCGACCTGCGAATCGACATACAGCGAGGTGTAGGCGATACAGGGCTTGGAGTCGTACTGGGTGTGCAGGGGGCCGAGGCCGAGTTGCACCTGCTTGTCCAGCGCGTCCTTCATCGCGATGACCGGAATGCCGTAGGGATCCTTCGATTCGAACTTGCCGGCCTTGATGGCCGCCATGATTTTCTCGAAGGAATAGACCGAGGTGTGGGTGTCGAGCTTGCCCGAGACGATGATCAGCTTGCCGTCCGGGGTGACGTCGACGCCGTGCGGCGACTTCGGCTCAGGGATCAGGTAGAGGATGCCTTCCTTGACGGCGACGTCGATCGACAGCACCTTGTGGCCATTGATGGTCTTGGCCTTGCCGGCGGCGACCAGTTCGGCGGCCTTCTTCCAGTTGATCACGTGCAGGTAGTCGGTGTCCTTGGCGGAACAGCCGGCTTCATACGGCGGACGGCCCTTCTCGATGCCGCCGACATAGCGCTCGGAGCAGAACGAGTTGGTAAACGACCAGCCTTCGGACGGACCCTTGCCGGCGTCAGACAAATCCTGCCAGTACGGCGGCAGTTCGACGGTGAAGGATTCGTTTGGAAGGATGCGGCCCGCCTTGCGATCGAACTTCCAGTAGGTCATGCCGCCGCGGTATTTCTCGTTCATTTCCTCGAGCGGGTAGAACTTCTGGTTTTCCAGCGGGGCCGGATACTGCGCCGCCTCGAACACGTATTCCGTGTTGGTGGTGACGAAGGCGCCGCCGTGCTCGGACTTGTAGACCGGGTTGACGACGATCTGCTTGGTTTCGAAATCGCGCAGGTCGATCACGGCAATGCGCGGGTTGGCCTTGTCGTTGATGAACAGGAACTGGCCGTCATAATGGCCGTTGGTTTCGGAAATCGCCGGGTGGTGGGTGTCGCCCCAGGTAATGTCCTTGCCGTCGATCCGGCCGCCCCTGAGCACGGCCTTCGAGTTTTCATCGAAGCCGTAACCCTGCCACGGCTCCGGCGTGAAGACGCCGATGTACTTCATGATGCGCATGGACGGAATGCCATAGACGATCACCTGGCCAGACTGGCCGCCGGAACTGAAAGCCACGAACTCGTCGCGCTTGCCGGTTGGTACATAGGTCTTGGCCGCGGCCAGAATATCCTGCTGGCTCAGGCCGCGACGCTTCATCACATCCTGAAGGGACTCGGCCGACCAGGCGGCGCTGGCGGCGCTGAGCCCGATGCCGGCTGCGACAAGCAGCGCAGTGGGTTTGACTGCAAATCTACTCATTTGATTTCTCCCGAAAAAAGAACCCATTTAGTGTTCTACCCCCGATTGGCGCAGGCGGATACGCTCTCCTGCGACAATATGTCACACACTGTATTCCGCCCCGACTGTGAAAGAATTGATATTTGCTAATTCCAACAGGCTCCATATGCGGAAAATATCGGCCCTTTTTGTTCCTCGGCGCGAGAGCGATCGTTGAACAAGAAAATCCTGATTGACCTGATCGGCGTGTTGCTGATCGCGCTGGTCGTGGTCGTCGGCTACAAGCTGTCGCCGCTGCTGCTGCCCAAATCCGACCTGGTGGTCGAGCCCGATCCGGCGTGCGACCTGCAACGCGGCCCCTGCCGCGTGGCGCTGCCGGACGGCGGCAGCGTCGAACTGGCGATGGGCAGCCTGCCCATCCCGCTGGTGCGGCCCTTCGAGGCCAGAATCACGACCGAAGGCGTGACGCCCACCCGGGTCGAGGTCGATTTTTCCGGCGTTGACATGAATATGGGTTACAACCGGCCGCGCTTCGCCGAGCGCGGCCATGGGGTGTATGCGGCTGAAGTCACCTTGCCCGTCTGCATCACCGGTCAGATGGAATGGCAGGCCACGGTGCTGATCGAGGCGGGCGGACGGCGCATCGCGATACCTCATCGTTTTGTCACGAAGGGCCTTTCCTGATGTCCGAACGCTCCTTGCTTGCCGTCGTCGTCCTGCTCGCCGCCTTGGTCGCGGGGCTGGGGCTCTTCTGGCATCCCGATTTGCCGGACGCGCCGCTGCCCGTTGTTGCCAGCCCGGCCAGCGCGCCCGCCGGCGGCGATTTCACCTTGCAGTCGGCCGATGGCCCGGTCGCGCTATCTGATTATCAAGGCAAGGCGGTGCTGCTTTTCTTTGGCTACACCTATTGCCCGGATGTCTGCCCGACGGCCCTGTCGACCGCGGCGACCGGCCTGGCTCGCTTGAGCCCCGAGGAAGCGGCCGAGGTCGCCGTGCTCTTCGTCTCGGTCGATCCCAAGCGCGATGCGCCTGAGCGGCTCAAGGAATACGCCGCCTTCTTTCATCCGGCCATCGTCGGCCTCACCGGCAGTCCCGAGGCGGTGGCCGATGTCGCGCGCCGCTACGGCGTCTATTACGCCGAACAACCGCTGGAGACGGCTGGCGACGGCTATGTCGTAGATCACAGCGCCGACACCTATCTCATTGGCCGCGATGGCCGCCTCTTTGGCAGCCTGCCGCACGGCACGGGGCCGGAGCAGGTGGCGGCCGGGATTCGCAACATTTTGACCCACCCTTGAAGGAGAAACGAAGATGAAGAAATTGCCCCTGCTCGTTGCCGGTCTGTTGTTTTCGCTTGGCGCTCTGGCCGGTTCGGCCGACCAGATCAGCGTGCATGACCCCTATGTTCGCCTTGCGCCGCCGAATGCGCCGGCAACCGGCGCCTTCATGGTGATCCGCAACGAGGGCGCCCAGGACGTCAAGCTGGTCAAGGCCGACAACCCGGCCTCGAAGGTCACCGAATTGCACAACCACATCAACGAGGGCGGGGTGATGAAAATGCGCCCGGTGCAAAGCGTTGATATCAAGGCGGGCGGCGAGGCGGTATTGAAGCCGGGCAGCCTGCATGTGATGCTGATCGACCTCAAGGCGCCGATGAAGGAGGGCGACGTGGTGCCGATCACGCTGACCTTTGACGATGGCAGCAGCAAAGAGATCGAGGCCAAGGTGGTGCGTCCGGCGCCGGTGGAAAGCAGCCAGAAGCACTAAAAGCCTCCGGCCTTAACGGCGGCGGCTGCGGCCGCCGTTTTTTTTGATCGCGCCTGTCGTCTGCCGATCCGGCGCGTCCGGCTGCGTTTGCTGGGGCAGAAACTGTTGCGGCGCGCCTTTCCGCTCTGTTTGGCCTTCAGTTACAATCGGAAAATTCCCTTTTTGATGAGCAGGCCATGATTACCGGATCCCTTGTCGCCATCGTTACTCCCATGCATGAGGACGGCAGCCTCGATTTGTCCTCCCTGCGCAATCTGGTCGATTTTCATGTCCGCGAGGGGACCGACGCGATTGTCGTGGTGGGGACCACCGGCGAATCGCCGACGGTCGATGTCGAGGAGCATTGCCAACTGATTCAGGTCACGGTCGACCATGCCGCCGGCCGGATTCCGGTCATTGCCGGCACCGGCGCCAATTCGACGGCGGAGGCCATCGAATTGACCGAATTCGCCAGGAAGGCCGGGGCCGATATGGCGCTGTCGGTGGTGCCGTATTACAACAAGCCGACCCAGGAAGGCATTTATCGCCATTTCAAGACCATTGCCGAAGCCGTCGATCTGCCGGTGCTGCTCTATAACGTGCCGGGCCGCACCGTCGCCGACATGGGTAATGACACCATTTTGCGTCTGGCCCAGGTGCCGGGCATCGCCGGCGTCAAGGACGCGACCGGCAATCTCGACCGCGCCTGTGATCTGATCGCCCGTGCGCCCAGGGGTTTCGCGCTCTATAGCGGCGACGACATGACCTGCGTGGCTTCCATCCTGCTCGGCTACCACGGCAATATTTCGGTCACCGCCAATCTCGCGCCGCGTCTGATGCATGAGATGTGCGCCGCCGCCGCGCGGGGCGATGTCAATGTCGCGCGCGACATTCATTTCAAGCTGCTCGGCCTGCATCGCGATCTGTTCTGCGAAGCCAATCCGATTCCGGTCAAGTGGGCCGTGAGCCGGATGGGCCTGATGCCCGGCGGCATCCGCCTGCCGCTGACGCCCTTGTCCGAATCCGGCCAAGCGCGCGTGCTGGCCGCCATGCGCCAAGCCGGGGTGATCGCCTGATGAATCGGAGAATCATGAATCGCAAGTTGTCCGGCATCAGCCTCACCGTCATCGCCCTAGCCTTGGCTGGCTGCGGCATGCTCCCCGAATCCAAGAAAATCGACTACAAGTCGGCGACCAAGATCAATTCGCCCCTGGAAATTCCGCCCGATCTGTCGCAAATCGCGCCCGATGACCGCTATCTGGTGCCCGATGCGGGCGGCAAGGGCAGCGCTACCTTCTCCGGCTATAGCGCCGAGCGCACCCCGGCCGCGATGGCGCGTAACAGCACCCTGTTGCCGGAAGTCGACAAGGTGCGCGTCGAGCGTTCCGGCAATCAGCGCTGGCTGGTCGTGGCCATGTCCGCCGACGGCTTGTGGGATACGGTCAAGGATTTCTGGCAGGAAACCGGCTTCATCATCAATGTCGAGCGCCGCGAAGCCGGGGTCATGGAAACCGACTGGGCCGAGAATCGCGCCAAGATCAACGATGATTTCATCCGGCGGACGTTTGGCCGGCTGCTCGATTCCCTCTATTCGACCGGCGAGCGCGACAAGTTCCGAACCCGCTTCGAGCCGGGCGCGGAGCCGGGCACGACCGATATTTTCATCAGCCACCGGGCGATGGAGGAGGTCTATACCTCCGGGGCCAAGGACGACACCCGCTGGCAGCCCAAGGCGCCGGATCCGGAGCTTGAGGCCGAGATGCTGCGCCGGCTGATGGTTCGCCTGGGCGCGGAGGAAAAGCGCGCCGAGGCCCAGTTGGCCAGCGCCAAGGCCGAGCCGCGCGCCCGTCTGGCGCGGGCCAACGACGGCGCGGGCACGCTGGAGGTCGATGAGCGTTTCGACCGCGCCTGGCGTCGGGTCGGTCTGGCCCTGGATCGGGTTGGATTCACCGTCGAGGATCGCGACCGTTCGCGCGGCCTGTACTACGTCCGCTATGTCGATCCGGAGACGGACAACCGCAAGAAGGATGGCGGCTGGCTGTCGAAGCTGGCTTTCTGGAAATCCAGCGATCCCGAGGCGGCCAAGGTCCAGTACCGGATTCATGTCGGCGAGGCCGGCCAGCAGAGCCAGATTCAGGTGCTGACCAGCGAAGGCGGGGCGGATCGTTCGGATACCGCGAAGAAAATTCTGTCCTTGCTGCTAGAGCAATTGAAATAAGCGTTTTTGCCGCGGGAAATATTCGTTTCCCGCGGCAAACGCCCAAACAAAAACGGGGCCGAAGGCCCCGTTTTTTTGCCCCGAAGGGCGAGATGGCTTTGCTTATTCGGCCGCTTTGGCTTCTTCAGCAGCCGGAGCGGCTTCTTCGCCAGCCGGGGCAGCTTCTTCAGCGGCCGGCGCGGCTTCTTCGCCAGCCGGGGCGGCTTCTTCAGCGGCCGGCGCGGTTTCTTCAACAGCCGGAGCGGTTTCTTCAACGGCCGGGGCCGGAGCGACTTGCGGTTCTTCCTTGTTGCCACAGGCGGCCAGAGCAAAGGCAAGCAGGGCGGCAACGAGAATGGACTTGTTCATGGGTGGATATCCTTATCGACGAGAAGCAATAGCAGCAGAATTATTTTGACCAGGACTCTCCTGATCAGCCGCTGATTATAACAAAAACCTTGGCGTCAAGTGTCTTGTTTGCTGCGTTGCCGCATGGCGTTTGATTCGAGAATGTGCTACCCGGGATGGGGGGCTGGATCGGGGGGCGCGATGCGCGCTTACAAGCCCAGCGTCGTGGCGCCGACGGCATCGCCGCCTTCCGCCCAGATGTCTTCAAAGCGCTTGAGGTAGGCGCGGACTTCGTCCGCTTCGTCGAGCAGCAATTTGCTGCGCGCCTGATCGCGGTCGAAGCGGATCAACGCATGCCGGTCGTCGACAATCAGCATGTTGTCGCGCAGGCGGGCCAGATGCTCCGGCGCTTGCAGCGCCGTGGCGCGATGGCCGTAGAGGCCGAGGAGTTTCAAGAGCCCGGGCTCTTGTTGCCGCTGAAAGGGCGCGGCATCGCGCACGACGATGCGCAGCGCGACACCCTGGCCGTTTTTGCTCAAGAAGCCTTGCAGATGGTCGAGATTGGCGCGAGAACCGAGGCTCAGACCGCCCAGATCCTCGTCAAAAATGGCGATTTTTTCGCAAGCCAAGGCCAGCAGCCGGTCGACGGCGGCGCGGTAGTCTGTCCAGGAGGTCATCAGTTCGCGAGCCATAGTGTTGAGTGTAGCCGATTGATAGAATTCGCGCTTTTTCCGGGGTGAATCGTGCCAATCGGGATCGTCGAGTCGCTGGATCATGAGGCGAGGGGCATTGCCCGCCAGGAGGGCAAAACCATTTTCATTGATGGGGCCTTGCCCGGCGAAAGGGTCGAGTACGCCAGTTTCCGGAAAAAGCCGAATTACGAACTGGCGCATCTGGTGGCGGTGGAGCGCGCCTCGGTGGCCCGCGTCGAGCCGCGTTGCCCGCATTTCGGGATCTGCGGCGGCTGCGCCATGCAGCATATGGATCCGGGGGCGCAGGTGGCGGCCAAGCAGCGGGTGTTGGAGGATAGCCTGTGGCATATCGGCCGGGTGCGTCCGGAAAACATGCTGCCGCCGATTCACGGTTCGCCCTGGGGCTACCGCCATCGCGCCCGCCTCGGCGTGCGCCGGGTGGAGAAAAAAGGCGGCATGCTGATCGGCTTTCACGAATGGCGCAGCAGCTATATCGCCGATATCAGGACTTGCGCCATTCTGCCGCCGCAGGTCTCGGATCTGTTGATGCCGCTGCGCGAATTGTTCGCCGCTCTGTCTATCGCCGAACGCCTGCCGCAACTCGAAATCGCGGTGGGCGAGGCCTGTACGGCCCTGGTGCTGCGCATTCTCCAGCCGCTGACCCGGCGCGACGAAGAGCGGGTGCGGCAATTCGCCGACCGTCATCAGGTGGTCATCTACCTGCAACCGAAAGGGCCGGATAGCGCTTATCGCTTTCATCCGCGCGAAGGGGCGCAGTTGCGCTATACGCTGCCGGAATTCGGTCTGGAATTCGCCTTTCGGCCCACCGATTTCACCCAGGTCAATCACGCGGTCAATCGCGTGCTGGTCCGCCGCGCCCTGGGGTTGCTCGATCCCCGGCCCGGCGAGCGGATCGCCGATCTATTCTGCGGCCTGGGCAATTTCACCCTGCCGATTGCCCGCTCCGGGGCCGATGTGCTCGGCATCGAAGGCAGCGAAGCCCTGGTCCGCCGGGGGCGGGAGGCCGCCGAGGCGAATGGCCTCGCGGCCAAGGTCGAGTTCGGGCTCGCCAATCTGTTCGAGTGCAGCGAAGCCTCCTTGGCCGCCCTGGGCCATTTTGACAAGATGCTGATCGACCCGCCGCGCGAGGGCGCGATTGAAGTGGTCAAGGCGCTGGGCCGCGATGCGCCCCAGCGCATCGTCTATGTCTCGTGCAACCCGGCCACCTTGGCGCGCGATGCGGGCGTGCTGGTTTCGGTCAAGGGCTACCGTTTGCGCGCGGCTGGCGCGGTGAATATGTTCCCCCACACCGCCCACGTCGAATCCCTGGCCTTGTTCGAGCGGCCATGAAAAAAGGCGGCCGTGGCCGCCTTTCTTTCGATGATTGTGCGCCGTTCAGTCGCGCTCGCCGGTGAAGGCCATGATCAGGTTCAGCAGGTGGATGAAGATGTTGTAAACGTCGAGGTAGACGGCCAGCGTGGCGCTGACATAGTTGGTTTCGCCACCGCGCACGATGCGGTTGATGTCGTATAGAAGATAAGCCGAGAAGAGCAGCACGACGATGGCCGAAATGGTCAGCGACAAGGCGGGAATTTGCAGGAAGATGTTGGCGACCATCGCCAGCAGCGCGACGATCACGCCGACGAACAGGAACTTGCCCATGTTGCTGAAATCGCGCTTGCTGACGCTGGCGATGGAGGCCATGGTGAAAAATACCGCGCCGGTCCCGCCGGCGGCCAGGGTGATCATCGAGCCGCCATTGGAGAAGCCGAGGGCGACTTGCAGGATGCGCGACAACATCAGCCCCATGAAGAAGGTGAAAGCGAGCAGCAGGGCGACGCCCAGGCCGCTGTTCTTGTTCTTCTCGATGCCCCACATGAACGCCCAGGCCATGCCGAGGAAGAGCATGAAGGCCATGAAGGGGCTGCCGGCGAGGAAGCTGAATTGCAACTGAATGCCAACCACGGCGCCGATCACCGTCGGAATCATGGAGAGGGCCAGCAGCATGTAGGTATTGCGCAGAACGCGGTTCTGGCTCGACGCCGGAAGGGCATGACCGAAAGTGGAGGTCTGGTGCGGCATGTTCATGCGATGGAATCCTTGCAAAGGGTTGAGGACGGCCGTAAGACTAACGGAGGGCGGCCAAAGTTTCAATTAATTCCTAGTAAACAGTCGGTTAATGCGCCCGGCCTTTATGCTATCATCCGCGCCTCCCTGGGGCTGTGGCAGAGCGGTTGAATGCACCGGTCTTGAAAACCGGCGTGCCGAAAGGCATCGTGAGTTCGAATCTCACCGGCCCCGCCAAGGGCGGCTATAACTCGAGGAAATCGCCGACTTCGGTGGCGCGGGCCAGGGTGTCGGCGTAGCCGAGATCAATCAGCGCCTGCGTGTAGGGCTTCTCGAACAGCAGATAGCTGGTCAGCGCGCCGCCGTTCCGGCTCATGGCGCCGACGCCCCGAAGCATCGTCTTGACCGCCCAGGGCAAAGCCCCCGCATGTTCCGCCGCGATCCGGCCGAGCGGCTCCGATGGGGCGATGACCAGCGTCCGGATCTGCCGCAGCAAGATGCCCGAGCGGGCGAGGACTTCCGGCGGAATCGACGAGAGCGTCTCGTTGATGCGCTGCATTCTTTCGATGTCGCCGGCGAGGCTGTCGAGAAAAATGCTCGACAGGGCGTGACCTGCGATTTGCGCGAGCGTCGGATGACCGTCTGCCCGGCGGCGTTCTTGTTGTTCGCCGCCATGGCTGCTGCCGACAATGAATATCCGCTCGGCCCCGAGATGAATGGCGGGTGAAATCGGGGCCAGCTGGCGCATCGAGCCGTCGCCGAAAAATTCGCGGTGGATGCGGGTGGCCGGAAAGACAAAGGGAATGGCGCTCGATGCCAGCAGGTGATCGACGCCGATCTGCGCCCGTATCCCCATGCGCTGCACGCGACGCCAGGGCCGGGCGGATTCATGGGCCTGGAAGAAATTGATGTTTTCGCCGGATTCGTAGCCCGAGGCCGATACGCAGACCGCATGCAGGGCGCCCCGGGCGATGGAACGTTCGATGCCCCGGAAAT
>Ga0209628_10003488_pt1 | contig 11054 bp, 7 predicted proteins | sample TergutCu122P4_FD_187285 | JGI IMG/M metagenome (GOLD analysis project Ga0209628, IMG submission 187285) | Cubitermes ugandensis P4 segment gut microbial communities from Kakamega Forest, Kenya - Cu122 P4 (SPAdes) (version 2) | ecosystem: Host-associated > Arthropoda: Insects > Digestive system >...
GGGGGGAGGCAGAAAGAATGAAAGCAATGTTTAGAACTGGCAGTAAATTCTAAAATTATGGTCCTTAAGATGTACACCAAGTTCTGAGACATGCTTGTAGACAGACCTTTACAAGTATAGGAATTATGGTGTCCACAATCTTGGAAATAACTTGAAAACTGTATGCATCATCCTGACGTAGGATAGATGATCCCATAAATGTGAAGATAGCCATGATGTTGTGCAACACTTGTTCCTGTGTGAAGAAACAGAAGGCAGACAAGTCACATTAATACACAGTATCCATCTGACCACTGGATAACATCAATGACATGGAAGTCTGACAGCATTCTAGATTCCAGGACTAAATCATACAGCTGCTATGGGGTTACAATAAGATACAAAAAGGGACTTGTGTACTAAACTTAATCTTAAGTTCTGTGGATTCAGGTCTTCTGGGATGTGATGCTATATTGCTGGGTTAGTGTTTACCAACATTTGAACAGAATGTTATGTCTTCAAGGGTTTAGGGACCCAAGAATAATAATTCTACAATTTCCCAACCCTTCAAGATGAAGGAATTAGGTGCCTGCAAAAAATCAAGAAACACTAACCCAGTGACACACTGTCACATACCACAAGGGCAGAGCCCTCAACTAAATGGCCGTGGAAGTATCAAATGTCAAATCTCATGCCATTTTCCCTGCTCTCCTGTGACTTCATTTCTCTTAGGCAAATATACTGTGGTGGTAAATTTTTAGAGTTGGCAGCTGCCATGGTCATCCTACAGGTTGAGAGTCCCTATCACATACATGGTGAGGTCAAAGAAACAGATGATCATCAGCTGTGTTCTCTGTGAGGTATGGACTCAGGCTAAACACATAATACACCATGACACAAACAAATGGCTGCAATCCAATATGTGGAATTAACATTCTGGTCGCTCTAAGGATACAGAACTGAACAATGTACATGGTTGTGAAGCAATGCAAAATTGCTGTGGCAGCCCATCATACAGGGTGATCAAAAAGTCTCTGTGCACCTGATGATTACAGTATAAAAAACATGCAAAAATACAGTATTTTAAACAGTTTCAATCACCTACCATGATAATGTAGTTAGAATTAGGGATAACAGATAGCATTAGTGTGAGTCTAGCGTCCCCCTGGCCCTGTTAATAAATGTCTGGAGACTGGCGGAGGACCCTTTGAACATTACTTGTAACTTTCTGTATTGTAATCATCAGGTGCACAGAGACTTTTTGATCACCCTGTACAATGGGCATGGGACAGTGTAAGATAATATTCTAGAACTTATTCCTCCTGACAAGCACAGACTTACAGGCATTATGCCAGCAATGTGGGCTAAGAGGAGCAATGCGTGATGATGAGTGTGCGGGTTTTGTGATGCACGGATACACTGCACCACAGACTCCACGTTCAAAGCTTGCTTCACCACTGCGTCTACAGAGGCACCTTCATGCGACAGTTTCTGACAGCAGTGCAGTACACATGACAGCACCAGTTGCTTGGAGTACTCCACCGGCGGCTGTTCGTCAAACTCTAAACACCTGCACACACCCACACACACATAACAGTCATACGACTTGAGACACTTACTAATGATTAAAGTAAAACTGCTCAGACCATCACACACTTAGGAATGACGGTCACAGGAATACATCTTCAAGGTAAAACACTTACTGCTTCCACAAACTTATAAAATGCCATAAACAAAAGTTCAGAATAGCCTCAAAAGCACAAAGAGCATGAAAGATTGTTTGTAATGAAATGCAATCACTACTTGGAAGCACAAATCATACAGTATGGCACAAAAGTCACTTTACACTCAATACCATACAAGTTACCTGTAGCATCCAAGGGACTTCTGGAGGATAATCTCATTCCACAAAGCATAAAAGCAAACAACCTATCTTAATAAACTACACAGCTTGACTGAACTGAGAGTGACCTGCATAACTGCGGAAGAGCGGAGGAAGCTGACTCACCAGCCGCATGGTCACATTCCAGTTTGTACTGCCGCTAACTCCTTGGTAGCGTGAGATTTCTCAGGCACCTTGTGATTTAGCTGATTTACAGATATCAGCCTGTTTTTTGTTGTAAATATAGCTGATTTATTGATACCATTTTTTTTTATAATCACCCCTCAGTCTTGGCACTACTCACTTCTGTAGCCACTAAACACTGCACACTTTCTCCTGATCATCCACTCTGCCCGTCTACCCTCAATCTCCAGGGTGACACCTCCAACGCCCTTCCCTAAAGTGACTGGTCAGACAATGAAAGGGTATTATTTTCATTTGCTGGCCAATTCAGAAATTCCCAAAAAAGTTTAACTGTCCATGGCAGAAAGTCCTTTAACAGGACACAATCCAAGGCTGTTACTGGCGTTCTCACTGGACATAATACCCTGAGGAGACATCTTCACCTAATGGGGCTGTCAGACACTCCATTGTGTAGGAGGTGTGGAGCAGAGGATGAAATCTCTGCCCACATTCTTTGTGAGTGAGAAGCTTTGGCTTCACACAGACATGCGTATCTGGGCTCCTTCTTCTTGGAGCGAGAGGACATTAAGAGTGTAAGATTGGGGGCCATCTGGAAATTCAGTAAAGCAACAGGACTCCCATAAATCGACAGGGGGCACAAAGGGCCTGTCAATTAATGCCTAGGTGCATCGGGACCGTAAGGTCTAGAACCCAATCGCAAATCAATCAATCCATGGTAAAAAACACCCACAACATAATCGAAAGTCGCCAACTTCTTTACCAAAATAAACCATAAATTTTGTAAACACAAGACTAAACACAGTTTCCAAACATCAACTCCTCGTACAGCTTTGAAGTGGTCGCGACCGGAGCGACATGGGTACAAGCAAGAGGGTTGGAGGACAGGAATCCCTTCACACAATGAGTGGTCCAACAGGCTGCAGTACTAACCAGTCATCAGTGGTTTAAACAATAGTATTAACATGGGTGATAACAGACTGTCCAACTCTTTAACACTGAGACTAGTGTACCAGCAATTCAGATGAACACACTGCATCCATTTCCCTGGCAGAAGATCCCTCTGAAATATCTGTAGTTGCCTACACAGTAAGTGTCACAGCAGTCTAACCTACAATGATTACACTTCCTGACTGCATACATGGGAAATAAGGGATATTCTTCATTCACTGACTTGTATAAAACATCCAATGTTAGAAAAACATGAAGAAAGAAAAAGTGAAGGCAGAAGAGGAGGAGGAGGAGGAGAAAGAGGAGAAGTAGGAGGATATATTTCTGACAAGTTTCTCTGTTCATCTGATAACTACAGAAACTGTAACATGAGCTCTGTAACTTTCCTCTTCCAACTACAGTTTTCTCTACAAATAAAAGTCCAACATCTTTCACAGTAAACTGTGAAAATATCAGCCATTATATTGAACACAAGAGCTAACAAATCCCAAAAAACATGGCAAAGTTCAAATTTGTTGGTTTAACCCAAAGAATGATGCAGAATGTTCATGTGCAATGTAGGTATCTCCGACCCACACAACCCAGAAGACAAAACATCCTGTCAACTACTGCCGTGACAACTGCACTTCTTATTTTGTACAGATGCAACTGACCTAGGCCAACCAGAGATCGAGGTCAGTTCGGTAAAAGTGTCTCCCCATATTTACATATAGGAATGGTAATAAAGTTTCAAGTGTTTCATGACACTGTGTCACTGGGTGGGTAGTTCTTGACACTCTGAAAGTTGGAAGTGCCTTCATCTTGAGGCTCAAGCAGACTAACAGTCCTGGACTGCTGGACACTGAAGACAGACTACAGCCCTCAAAATATAGCCACTTACACACCCAGTGACACAATGCCAAATCCAAGATGTGATTCCTCAGCAAACCTGCTGTCACAACCATTTACAGTTGGTACATATATTCATGATTGTAAAAAACTGTAACGTTGTGCATTACCATTGTCATTTATTTATTTTAACTTAACTTTTGCTGTCCAATACAATTTACAGACCAACAAGTTTGTCAGTAAAAGGTTCCTATAAGATTCCTCCCCACCTCCTTGAGTGTCTGGGCCTGTGAGCATAACAGAAATGTTTCTGGGTCACTAAACTTCACCACCACCACCACCACCACCACCCTGGTTCAGGCAGTTTGTTGCTGGTCTCCCACTGTGGAGGCCCAGATTCAATCCCAGGCCAGTCCACATAGGATCTGTGGTATATAATGTGACAATGGGACGGGTGTTCTTTGCGAGCTTCTGTTTTCTCTAATCGTTATCATTCCAAATATGCCTTGTACTCGTTCATTCACCTACTACTGATGTGATAACCTTAAACCTGGCAGCAATGTTAAATAACACATACATGCCCCATGTTGCACAATGTCTGCCTCCTAACGTACACTCACTTGTTAAGCAAAGAGAAGAGAGGTGACAACAGAAGGTGTGTTGACTGCAGCTTCTTCTTGGACTGCACCCATTCTAGCAGGGTGATGCCGTATCTCCACTCTTCTGTTTTCAGCAGTTCAGGCGACGGTGCTTCATTTACTTTCCTGCAGTATAATCAGAACAATAAATTAAGCTGAAGATTCGTGTCTTCTGGGATGTGATGCTGAACAGTTCCTGGTGTTTCAGAGTCACATGCCTTTATTGTCAGGATCAGCAGTACCAACAGTCTTGGACTGCTTGACCCTGAAAATAAGAGATGTGCTGTTCAAACTACATGGGATGGGAGGAGGGGTGTAACAGCCGGTATTGTTACCTTTCACAGATCTACACAAGTGTGTGAATGTGTATGCGCATGCATGTGTGTATACAACAAAAATACCATTTCTGATACAATGACCTGATGAACAGAAACTTTCCTGAAACCAAATGGAGGTACATTTAAGGAGTTCAGAAAATTAAAAAATGTTCTGCATCTAGCATGTGCATGTGCGCATACGCATACCCACACACACACTATACATTAGTAAGTACGTCAGCTTGTCACCCAGTTTCTCATCTATGAACAAGATTAATTTTACACTTGGTTAAAAAATCACAAAACACAACTGACTTGGTTCATGTGAAGATGTGTGCAGTGTGCAGTGTGAAAGTTATGCCTCAAGACCACACACATATCTGCACAATGATGTCACATTCAGCTGAATGCCATCAAGAAAATTCTGGGGCAACTGGATTAATATTTGTTACTTATGTGACAAGAAAACATTCACAAATGTTATATACATATATGGTAGTTAACACAAGTAACTATGCCTGTTCTTTGGTTGGAATATGGCTGCTTTTCATGTCAGTATCAAAACACACAGTAGCTGTAACTTTAAAGAAGAAACAGCACTCAAATTAAGAAATTAAAGTCTACTCATTTACACAAAAGCACTGAGGTAAGAACTTCAGTCACATACAAAAACTGTACCACAATACTTGCACACAGCTTTAACAGTTGTGTCTACTGAATGTATTGGTAACAGTATGCAGTGAATTTCATATCTTTGTGTGTTCTCCAATAGTCCTGCAGTAGAAAAACAGGAAACAGAAACTGACAGAAAAGTTACATTTTTATGCATGAGAGATTTCAGTTTAATTTGCAATATTCAACTGCAGCTTTCATGCTGTACCGTCGGCTACGAAGCACCATTCCTCCTTGGGACACAACTGGCTGCTCTTTCAGCTGTGCACTGCTCATTTTCTCCAGTTTTTCTGCAACTAATTTTGAATCCAGGATGATCTTCTTCACGACTCGTCCTGCTGCTGATGCCACTTCCGGAAGTTCAGAATCAGTAGCAGCAATCACAAGATGAGTCAGCAGCTGGCGTTGCACTGATTCTTCCACTGCTTCAAACAGTTCACGAGTGATCTGGACAAAGGCAGCAGTCTAGGATGATGCAACAACTGAACAAGTTAGGGTGTGAGATTTGAGATTCTAATAGAGTCGCTGCCAAGGTATCAGGTCTTCTGGGACCAGACGCTGTGTCATTGGGTGTGTAGTTCCTGACATTCTGAAGGATCATAGCGCATTTATCTTCAAGCATACAGCAGTCCAAAACAGCCAACATGGATGAAGGTATAGTAATACAAACGTACAGTCACAGTGGTTATCAGATGGCCAGAGCAGCTGGTGAGCCAATGAAAGGACGTGTGTGAGGGGCCTGGGTGTAAAGCTGGTAAGGGGCTGTCCAGTAACATTCAACAGACTGTCCAGTAACGTTCAACAGGCTGTCCAGTAATATTCAACAGGCTGTCCAGTAACGTTCAACAGGCTGTCCAGTAACATTCAACAGGCTGTCCAGTAACGTTCAACAGGCTGTCCAGTAATGTTCAAGAGGCTGTCCAGTAATGTTCAAGAGGCTGTCCAGTAATGTTCAAGAGGCTGTCCAGTAACGTTCAACAGGCTGTCCAGTAACGTTCAACAGGCTGTCCAGTAACGTTCAACACCATACTTACATATTACCAAACTTTCTCCTCCATTGGAGATTCTTTGTGGACTGCTTGATCATTAGAGATAAAGGAACAAAAGTCCATTATAATATTCTCATTGCCATTAAAAGTGTTCTTCCTGCATAAAATATAAACATGTTACATATTTCTAGGATTGTAAGTTCCTAAGCTGTTACTTTCAGTTGAACAGCAAGTCTTCTTGAACTGCTCGACCCTGAAAATGAAGGAGCCGCTGTGATCCTCTAAAACATCAGGAACCACATGTCCAACAGTACTGAGTAACATCTCAGGACACTTGAAACTTCAGCAATACAGCTTTGATTATCTCATATCTCACACTGTTAATTCTAGCTACAGGCCACAATTAACACCACAAGTATATACAGTAGTTTCTTCATGTAAGAGTTCTGACAAACCAAATCAAACCTTTGCACACAATGGTGGACCCAGTAATTTGTCAAACATATCATGGAAACATATCAAAAAGCATTTTAATTTAGGCAATCAGAGCTTATTAGTTCTAAGTTGCTCAGATGGTCCAATATTTCTGAATAAAGGCTGAGATACAAAGACCCACCTCATAGTTGGACAAAAATAGTAATTCTATCTGAACTGGCTTCAGAGTTCACAGGATCTTCATGCAAGCAGAATAGGAAATTGAAAATTAAAGTGGGTCACAAACCAAGAACATATAAAACTAAAAAGCTGATAGATAAAAACAAGACTTCAAAATAGTGTTTATTAGTTGTATCTATGTGAATAAGAAGCACAAAAGAAATAAAACATATAATCAACAACAGTTTATTTACATTTCTGAAACTTCAAAGCACTTCTCCATACAAGAAGTTTGACATTATCAATCTATCATTTTCTATAAGCTGTCAGTGCCCTTCAACAACTGCTAGAGCAATGTCAAACAAAGAGGCTCTGGAAATTGCCACAGGTGGCCATGGAAAAAGATGGGTGATGTTAGATATATTGCAACTGTCTGTGCTTCAGCCTTAGGGATTGTCATAGCAAACATAATTTTTATAAGAAATTGTCTTCAGGACAGTTTAAAGTGAATGACACCATCTGACGGACATAACTGAATCCCAGGTACAGGAACAATTTGTCTGCAGCCACCAACTTCTGCTGCTATGCAGGCCTCGTGCAGTCATTTCTGTTCCATTAACTGAACCTTCACTGGTGTCTTTATTTCTAATCAACATCACAATAGTGTCAATTTTCAGATTTAGTCCACGTGGTGGTAAACTTGATGGTGACAAACTATTCAGAAACCCATAGGATGAAGTTTTTTACTCAGCTTATCTTCATAATCTACACAGTCCACACTAGAGTAAGTTCTAGCATTGTCTTGGATTAAAGTATTCATCATCTGGTCATTTATTTTGATAGTCTTTGTTCTTTGGGCTCAGTGTTGGAATGTTAGTTACATAGCACATGTTTGTTCCATTAATGTAATCCCTTTGGAAACAGACAGAAGCCAAGTGAGGCCACCATATTTCAGCTATTTCCCTTGGCCTCCAGGGGAGACAGCACTGTCAAGTTTAACATTATTTTTTGTTCAAAAACAATTTTTTTAGAAGGAAGTAATAAAAACAAAGGTGACTGCCATCAATGCTAAAATCATATGCTTCCTAAAAATATCAGTCTTGAAAACATCCATTTGGTAGCTCAGTAAATAATGATTTTGTTAACAGACTGTACTGTAATAATATATGCAATAATATATAAGGGTAAATTATACAATACAAACACATTTTCCCCCATAATGTGTAAACGTATGTGAATGGCACTACATCTACTATGACAAGTCAGTCCACATGAGATCTGTGGTGGACAAGGTGTTTCTCTCAGAGTACTTTCATTTCCCCTGTCAGTGTCACCAGACCAATACTCCACATTCATTAATCTACCACTAATGCTACAAACTGTAGAATTCCTTCAATCCAGCACCCAGAAACCTGAACAAGTGCCAGATTATCCGACAGTACCTATACTATCCTTAGTTCTTATGGGTAAACATTCTGTTACTGCACCTGTACTTGGGTTGCACAACTAATCAGACTATTCCATTTGGTTATCAACTTATACTGCCGGTTCTTTGAAATTTTGCAGCCAGCCCTCACAGAATGTGTGCTCTGTACTGTTACTTTAATTACATCATAAAAAGACCCATCACAGAAGTCCTGGTCACAGGGTTTCCTTCAGAACAAACTGCTGTAAACCGCTTACACAACACTATGTCCAATTGAGCTAACTGGCACCCCTTTGATGTATGTCTCTTGAAAAGGCCCTTCACACTTTCACACGATGCCTGAACAATCTTTAGATGGACCTTCAATTCCTTTATACCATAGACAGTTGAAATCCAATGTTGCATGAAGCCACAACCACACTGCAGCTTTTGCCACTCTCCAGCCTCATAATTATTTCAAGTGTCTGAGCTATCACTAAAGTTACAAGTTTCCTCTCATCAGCAGTAACTTGTTTACTAATCTGGCGGTCTTCTGAAGTCATTATAATAGCCTGACAGTCTCAAATAAAGTCAAGATAACCCAAAACAAAGGCACAGAATCAGTATGTGTACCAGCAATTACAGACAGCACAACTTCATGTGTACCAGAAGTTACAGACAGCGTAACTTCCAGCATACTGGCAGTTATAGACAGCACAACTTCCAGTGTACTGGCAGTTACAAACAGCACAACTTCCAGTGTACCGGCAGTTACAGACGGCGTAACTTCCAGCATACTGGCAGTTACAGACAGCACAGCTTCCTGTGTACCGGCAGTTACAGACAGCACAACTTCCAGTGTACTGGCAGTTACAGACAGCACAACTTCCAGTGTACCGGCAGTTACAGACAGCACAACTTCCAGTGTACTGGCAGTTACAGACAGCACAGCTTCCAGTGTACTGGCAGTTACAGACAGCACATCTTCCAGTCTTGGGACTACTTTCCTCAACTGCCTTACTATAAGACGCCAGATTAAAGGAGTTCTACCGTCAGTCCTGTCTCAGCCACAAGCCGCAGTACCCACTGTACAGCACACTGGGTGGGCTTCGTGACTGGGTACCACATGGTGGCAATGACAGAAACTGTGGCCCCCGCTGTCAACCCAACCAAGATTCTCCAATCTATCAGCCTGTAGCCCAGTCACTACACTGAAAGAGCTATCCCAGCTCATATCGACATGCACAAACCCAAGGCCTCTTAAACTTACCTGCTGCATCATAATAATGGCAGGACAAGTTCTCCCTACTCTGTCCTGTAACACCGTCTTCCAGTCCATGATAGCTGTCTGCACAAACTTCCAACAGTCCCAACACTTCAAACATGCAACTGTGTCACAAGTCAATCGCTGAACAATATTACGTAGGATGGCTGATGAATCAGAATCCAGGTGCCCATCGGATCCTTTGCCTCTCTCCAGAATGTGAATTCCAAGTGGCACAAGTGCACACAAAATTTCCTGGGAAAAAGTAGGCAAATCTTTCATGTGTTTGGTTCTCTTTACGTTACGGTACAAGGTAAAGTTCACCCTAGAAAAGACCATAAAGGCCCAGAGGGGAAGCAGAAGTATAGCTCTACTTCTTCTTTAACCTCAGCTCTAGATAGGGATGGGTGGTCAATGCCACGCCCCAGCCACTTTACTCCCAGGAAAGACCTGGTACCCAATGTATGGGAGGCTGGGTGGGCCCCAGGGCCAGTCTGGATGGGTGCAGAAAATCTTGCTCCCACCGGGATTCAGTCCCCAGACTGACCAGCCCATAGCAAGTCACTATAACGACTATCTCTTTATGTATATAAGCCAAAATTTCGTATGCTTTTCTGAGCTTCTCCAAGTGCTACAGGTCCTGCTAAGGAGTGTTTTGGAACCAGTTCAACCACATCTGGTTGAAATGGCACCTGAAGTTAAAAGTAGGTGAAAAAAGTGCCTGTGAGAAAGCTCAGCCTACTTGCCCACCCACATGCACATACACAAAATACAGAAATCATAGGCTCAAAGATTATAGTCTACTGAGCTGTGATGCTGTGTCATCTGGCGGAAATTAATCAATGCTTAAAGTTCATAAGTTTCTCCACAATTTTGGTAAATTTCTACCAGATTAACAGTGTGTAATCCCAGCAGACAGCAATATTCAGAAATTCAAATTTCACAAAACTTTCTATTCCAAAAACTAGGCTAACAAAGGGTTAACAACTGAATATGCAAACGAACAGTTAGCACTTTGCCAGCACACCTCTGGGTTTTACTAAGCTTATGCTTCTTACTTTGTCCCTGTGTACAGTGCGTCTACTGAGTTTTAGGACTGGCGTTATAAAAAGTATTTGTGGGAAAGAAATGACACTTTTATTGTTTAGTTTTCGACATACATCCCTTCTAACTGTACACACAGATTTGCATGGTCATACAGCTTCTGGATGCCTTTGTAGAAGTCATCCTTTGCAATGGTGTTTAATGTACTTGTCACGGCTTTCTGGATGTCCAAAATCGAGTCAAAGAGACGCCCCTTCAAGTGGGATTTCACTTTTGGGTACAAAAAGTAATCAGCAGGTGCTAAATCTAGCGAATATGGAGGGTGGTCGAGCACAGCCACTTTTCATTGG
>Ga0209628_10003489_pt1 | contig 11053 bp, 4 predicted proteins | sample TergutCu122P4_FD_187285 | JGI IMG/M metagenome (GOLD analysis project Ga0209628, IMG submission 187285) | Cubitermes ugandensis P4 segment gut microbial communities from Kakamega Forest, Kenya - Cu122 P4 (SPAdes) (version 2) | ecosystem: Host-associated > Arthropoda: Insects > Digestive system >...
TCCGTGCTCGCTTTGCTCAAAACGGGTGGTCAATAACCCTTTGGTGACCATCTCATTGAGTTTCGTTGTGGCACGTTCTGCCCCTCCCTTTGAGCGATAGGAGCGTTTGGATTGTTGCAATTCCCTTACCGTAATTTCTCCGCCCTTACGTTTGATTGTTTCAAGGATTGCGGTAACGTCGAGATCAACTTGTGCAGCTTCTTTTAAGGTCAGTTCAACGATTCTGAGCGATTCCCTTTTGTGCCACTGTGCGAGTCGAATTGCTTTTTCCATTGTTGCTGCGTTTACGGCCAGTTGATCGGTGTTGCCATTGACCCATTCGACAACGTGGAACACCAAGGCGATTCTTACTGCGTACCCTGTCAGTTTCGGCCATAACGCTTTTTGTGTATCAGATGTCATTTTGTCTCGCTCGTCGGCGTTTGCGTTTTGAAACTTAACAAATAACTCTTTGGCCTCCTTCGAAAGTGTGACAATACAAGGGTCTTCTGGGGTGAGAGGCTTGTTGCCGGATCGTAAAGAAATGATCTTTTTTATCGTGTTTTGATACTGAAATCTTGTTGCCTCGTCTACATCAACGTCTGTCCAACGTTGCGACACATCCGGGGGCATTGTATAGAGAATTCTTGCGGCGAGCCCCGCGTCGAAAAAATGCTTGTTTTCAGTCAAAATCTTACTGAGGATGCCGGGCTGAATTCCGCCGCAAATGGAAACGGCAGGTGTGGTGGCGTTGACTAATTTTTTCCCTGTCTTACGGTTTGCTCGACAAGGGTGTCCATCGTGCAATTGTAGCCAAAAGGCAAGGTCTTTCTCCACTTTCCCTCTGTTGTAAGCATCTAAGCCGCCGAACCAGCCTGACAATTCGTCTTTGACCTGACAAACTCCAAAAGGATTTTGCTCAAGTATTTCGAGCAAAGCCTCCGGTGTGGTATCATCAGCAATAAGGGTATCAAAGATCGGCTCAGTCGGCTTTTCGGGTGGTTCTTGCGACGGATTCTTTTTTTGCTCTGCTTTCCACAAAGCAAAAGATTGGTCGTAACGAACCAGTTCTTTCTCGAATTCCTTTTGAGCATCTCCGTATCGCTTGTCTGCTTCTTTCTGGAGGGTTCGGAGTGGTTCTATTGCGGCATCAAGGCCGGGGGTTTTTCCGCTTCCAGATGTGGCGACGGTAGCCAACCAAATGATAGCGGGTTGTTTCCAGGTTTCTTTCAGTTTGATCCGCCAACCCGAACCGATAACCGAGGCGATAACGGCCAATACAAATGGTCCTACATAAGCCGGATCAACGCTTCGTGCCGCCGCTGATTCTACAATGTATTTCCGTAACGACTCCGGAAACGTGTCAACGGGATACGGTATCCATTCCAAAAGTTCATTATTGAAATTGGAATCGAATACAGTTGTAACAAATGGTCTCGCGAGATTAGTTAGACGTGTGAAGTCTCTGGTCCAATAGAGATAATCCTTTATATCACCGATCCGGTCCTTGTAAATCGCCGGTGGTAAATCAATCTTCCATGTCGAACAACCCTTTTGTACGGCATACTTCCCCCATTCCTCAATCCATTTTTCACCGGCGATGCTGTTATCACCGGCTATAATGAGATCGCTACCTGCATTGGAGATATTTTCTATCATTTCCTTGTCCGGTGAGCCGTCTGGGGTTTCGGTTGCTCCGCAGCTCTTTGTAAAGATAGCGATGTTCTTCCGGTCCAGCTCTGGGGTAAATTTTGCAAAGACGATGGCGTCCATAAGTTCTTTCATAAAGTGGACCTTACGTACTTCAGGTAATCGGCGCAACTCATCCACCGTTCCAATAATACCGCTTATAGGATCAGGGATGCAGATAATTTTTTTGCTACCAATCATGGCTCTGTCGGGGTTACAGATTGTCCAGCCCAATATTGTTTCAAAATCACTCCCAAACATCGGAAAGCCGATAGTTTGCTTTCCGTTATACCAGCCGCTTGTTCCGTGAAACCGCAAGATACTGTCGAGGTCGGTCCCCCATTCATGGTTTGGGCACCACTCGGCGATGAATTCTTCGTTTGGTATTGGATCGGGTATCCAGTCTTTGAACGATTGCTCTAGCGGTTGTGGTGCTGACTCCTTTGTGGCAAGCTCCTTCTTAAACGGTTTTGCCAATTTGAGCAGATCGGCGAATTTTCCACCGGCGAGGAAATAATCCCGCAGGTCATTGATTGGAGAATCGTTTATCGTAGTTGGTAGCGTGATCGTCCGCGTATCACAACCTTTTTGGAGAGCACACTCGCTCCATCTTGCGACGCCTCTTTGACCGGGTTCGTCATTGTCACCGATCACAATGAACTTGCAACCGTAAGCGGCGATTGCATCAAGCAACTCCTTGTATGGCTCTTTATCCGGGTTCTCGCTTGCTCCGCATCCGTTCGTAAAAACAGCAACGTTTTGACGCTCCGATTCTGGTATCGCTTTGGCAAATGCAAGTACATCCGAAGGGCCTTCCACCTTGAAGACGTTTTTTATTGGGGCGTCGGTATCTTGCCCGCGATCATCCAACAATTTCCATAACGCTCTTACCGTACCGATAATACCACTTATGGAACCGAGGGTATTGATGACCTTTTTGCCGTTGATCTTGGATCCGTCAAGAGGATAAACCGCCATACCCGTCTTCGTTTTCAAATCAGCTCCAAGCATCGGCAAACCGAGAACTGGGTTTCCTTTGTACTTGCCGGTTGTGCCGCCACATCGTAACACACTGCTGGGGCTTGTCCCTTTCTTGTGTTTTCTGCACCAGTTTGAAATGGCCTTTTCGTCTGACGTTTTATCGGGTTCCCATAAATCGTTTTTCGGCGTTAGCTTTTCCGTTGTTTTTGGGAGTATCTCAGGTTCTGGCGTCTTACTGAGGTACTCGTCAATCAATCGCAAAGCCTCGAGAAACGTGACTTCTTTCATCCATTGGACAGCGGCGATGAAATCACCGCATTTTTCCGAGAAACACTGATTACAGCGTACTGCCCCGGCGTCAGGTTTTATGAGGCGAAATCGCGTGCTCCCGCCGCATTTCGGGCAGGGGTGCTCTTTCTTGTTGTTCAGTAAACGCTCCCCTATCCCGGCGACGTTTACTAAAATTTCAATTTCACGGCCTCTTGCCAATTCTTTGATCCTGTCTTTACGTAATGGTTCTTTCATGATATAATAGTAGTTAGATGATTTGAGGGGGACGATTATTGAAGTGGATTTTCAGAGTCGATCCCTTTCTTTATTCAGAGGAATCGCCTTCAAGGAACCTTTTCAAAGCGGACAACGGATAGAGAACCCTTCCCTTACCCCCGGCTTTGATCGCCTTGATTCGGCCTTGCCGTGTCCAAGTCCTCAGCGTTTTTTCGCTGATCGACAATAGCTTGGCAGCCTCTCGTTGGCCAACAGCGAGCTTTTCAGCAGGCGTTGGTGTAGGCGGTTTTTGTGGAACAATGATTACTGACATGAGTTTTTCTCCTAATTGGTTAGATTTCAAAATCGGCGTGAACGACAAGTGGCCGACACGCACGGAGAAGACGATACCACAGAGGAAAAGAGCCGTCAAATTCCGATAGGAGGCAATCGGAGGCGGAAATTTTTAATCTGATTGATCTTCGCAAAAAGAAACCTCTGAAATTCCAGAGGCAAAAGAAAGAAAAATATTTTGAGTTTTTTCGGAGAGAGACTTACCCCCTATAGGAGTCACTTTAGAATAAAATACTCCGTAGGAGCGTTTGGTCGTAGCCGTCGCCAGTGATACCCCATCGAATCAATACCAGAAAGACCATCTGCGTTTTTTGATCCTAGCCTTCGATAGGTACTTAATGTTTTTTTCGATACTTTGCGGATTTTGACGGCTTCTTCCAAAGAAACCCATTTGCCTTTGGACTTGTCGGGGGCTTCAATGGTTTGCGGCTCTTTATTGTCTTTTAGGTCTTGGGGGTTTTTCAGTGCATCATTTACGGTTTCCCGTACAGCTTCATTTACGATTTCCCGTAGGTCTGTCTTTGCCTCGGGACCAAAGCTGGCAAGACGAACATCTTGCGGCTCATCAGCCGGTTCAATTGTTACCTCTTCCCCGCATATTTCGAACGGGATTATCTGTCCTCCTTTATGTGTATTCGCCGCCATATAAGCCAACGGCATGGCGTCCTCTATATCGTCAGTCTGCGTACTCTTGTTTTTGCGGCGTGACTTCTTTTGCGGTGTCGTGTCGCTGCCCTTACGTTCTGCGCGAATCCCCTCGGCTATTTTATATAAATCATTAGCAAGGTTGCGGCCATATCGACTACTCTGAGTAGTCGCCTCTATCTGCTTTATCTTGAGTTTTTCTTCTAAAGAATAGGTTGTTCTTTCCTTTTGTATCAAAAAATCATTCTCATGGACGGCTAACTCCGTGATATTGCGATTTTTCTCATCAAGGCAACACTCTTTTCCGGCAAGATCGATTTTTTTTACAATATCACAAAATCGTTCCAGTTCGTCTGACGATAATTCGCCGATATTTACGCAACCAAGGTAGTATTCACTCCGGTCGCAGCACATAAAAAAAACGTAATAACGATCCATTATTTTTTTTTCAAGCTCTTGAAGTTTTGAATAAAGATTGGGCTGTTTGTTCCTATTTGCGCTTCAAGTCACAAGCGGGAACAAACAACGAGGGGATCAATCCTCTGCCCAATACAAGGCTGGCAATCGTCATTGCCAAGCAGGTGCCATCGTATCACGTCCCTTTTGTTTGGCAATAACCTGTTTCGGTTTTTTTTTCGTTTCACTACTGTGAGGTCTGATTTTCTATTTCAGACATCGCAGTAGTGAATCACATTGGCAGATTTCGCCATGTTCATGTCTGTTTGTTCTTTGGTTTTTGCATAAAAATCGCCAAAATATGATGGAAACGGTTCGAATTGTCCACGCACGTGGACAATTCAAACAGGTCGATTCGACCTGTTTGAATTGACCAATTTTCTCGACTCGCAAAATTTGGCGGAAAATTCGTTTTTGAGATCGGTTTCGTCGTGTTCCGTCAGTGCATTTGCGTAAACAACTTCTGCGGGTCACGGTATTGTTTTGTAGGTTCTTCTGAAGCCATAGCGCGCAAATTTGCAACCTCCGAAGGATTGGTATAGCCTACCTCTTTAGGTCATTGCTTTGTCATCCGGCAGGCAAAGCACTTGTGTTTCCTTGCCGGAGAATTTGTTAATTCGGAGGTGCAACTATGGAAAATAATTTACTTGGGCAGCTAAACTTGGATCAGGTCGTGTTTTGGGAGCCGGAAGAGGGCCGGGTATTTGAGGGCGAGTGTTATGCTCTTGATACGGAGACGGAGAAGGTTGACAAGAAACAACCGCAGATAATACCTCGGATGGTTATTGCCGCCGTTTACGACGGGAAGAAGGCGTACTTTCTGACCCCAAGGATTATCGCGGCATTTTTACGGATTCATGCCGATCTGATTGTCATTATGCACAATGCAGCGTTCGATCTGGCGGTGATCCATCAGGAAATTACCTTGAGAGATGCCGAGGACTTTGACGTATATACCCTGGTGGAGCCGGGGAAAGTTCGGGATACGCAAATTTTGCACCGGCTTTATGATCTGGCGATAAAAGGAAGCGGCGAGTGGAAAGGATCGTCTTTGGAAAAGTCTTGTCGGGAACATCTTGAGATTGAGGTGGAAAAAGACATCAAAGACGAATCAGGGCAAAGCGTCCGTGAGAATTTTGGACTGTGGCTTGACCGGCCTGCCGATCTTCCGGCGGTCTACCTTGAGTATCTTCTCGGCGATATTGTTGTCACGTATCAGCTTTTCCAGAAGTTCAAGTTGCTCTACAAACAGTTGGGAGTCGATATCATCCAAGCTCGCCCCTTTGGTTTTATCGATAAGGCACGACTCTGTGAGGCCTGGAGATTGTATGGGCCATTGACGCATCATATCCAGCTCAAGTCGGCTATTGTCTTGTCTGCTGTGACAAGAAACGGTATTCGTTTTGATACGTCCCGGCTTGCGGCGTTTCGGCAAGAGCTTCTAAAGGAGCAGCAGGACATTTCGGAAAAATTACTCGCCTACGGGTATCGTCCCGGCAAAGGGAGCATAGAGTCCTTGCAGCGGATTTTGCTTCAAGTAGAATCGAATAATGATAACATTCGGTTTACTCGAAAACCGACTGGGAGAATATCAACGAAAGCCGAACATCTTGAGCCGTATAAAGTAAGTGTTCCTTTTATCGACTTGTATGTGCGGTTTCAGAAAACTAAATACTTGCTTGGTACCTTTCTCGACAAAATGCAAAAAGGAGTGTTACACCCCGAATTCGACATTCTGAAAAGCACGGGACGGACTTCGGCGTTTGGTGACATATCGTCGCAAAACCTTCCTCGTGATGAACGGGTTCGTGATAAGTGTGCGCCGTTTCCCGGCCATGTTTTTGTTAGAGCGGACTATTCGAGCATTGAGATGGTAACACTTGGACAGGCGACTCTCTCGCAATTTGGCGGTAAGTCTGCAATGGCCGATGCGATCAATTCCGGGGCGGATTTGCACCGTTTTACCGCTTCCCGCTTGACCGGGAAACCGGAAGCTGAAATTACCGATGAGGAGCGACGCAAGGCAAAGGCGGTCAATTTCGGTTTTCCCGGTGGTATGGGGGCAAGGAGGTTTCGAGAGCACGCCAAAGCAACCTACGGTATCGACATGACCGAGGCCGAGGCGGAAGAATCTAAGAAGATTTGGTTCGACACGTTCCCGGAAATGCGACGCTTTCTTGAGGAAAACAGTAGTCCTGGTGAAGGGATTGCCCGATTGCTCGGAATCAACTGCGACGATTATTCTCATGCAACGGGGAAATATATGTCGCCTGGGCCGGATAAAATCGGAATGCTTGGCGGGATGGCGAAAAAGGTCTTTAGTGATCCTGCTCCGCGAACCGGTACAGGGCGTCTTTATACAGAAGCGGAGCGCAATTACTTCTGGTCGCGGCTTGACACGATTGCTGACCGCCTGAGCAAAAAACATTGTGATTCCGTTCGACACCGTGTTCCATCGCCAGATATTGCCGCCGCCATCTCGGACCTTGCCTGCCAAAAGGATGTGCTAACATTGAGCGGTCGTCTCCGCGCCAATGCTACATTCTGTGCTTTGCGTAATACGATTTTTCAGGGTCTTGCCGCCGATGGTGCGAAACTGGCGATGTGGAAACTTATGCGAGCCGGATTTCGGATCGCCAATTACATTCACGATGAATTTCTCATCGAAATCCCGGAGCAGTCGGATTATACCGAGTCCGTCGAAACGATCAAGCGTCTGATGATCGAAGGGATGCGAGAAGTAGTTCCTGATGTTCGTATCGACGTAAAAGTCAAGTAAATGATAGAATGTTCCGTGAAGACGACCATCGGCGATAAAATAGAGTGTATCGTCGCCGATGGCCGTTCTCTTGCCCAACAAACATTCCTTTCGATATACACATGACTCACGAAAATATTTTCTCGCAACTCTCGATCTTTGGTTTTCAAAGAGCCGAGCCAGTGCTTTATTCAGAGCTTGGCCGGTATCAGCGATTATTACTTCCGAAACTGGAGGAGCAGCAGGTGAATTCCTGGGAGGAGTTGGAACGCCGGGAGCCGGTGCGGGCAAAAGAATGGTTTGACCGGGTTCGTAAAGTCGAAAATTCGTACTGTAAAAAGATGGGGCTACCCAGTAACGAAATGCTGCTCAAGGAGTCCATCGTTGAAGCGTACAACACTCTCGTCATGGAAATTGACACCCTTCATCGAGATGCGATACTTGGGGACGTCGAGTCTATTTTTCGTCTGAGTTCGTACTATTTGGTTGGTGAAGAGGTCCCAAAAAATCAGGAATTTGCCTTTCGATTACTGAAGTATGCGGCGGAGCAGGGATTTGAAGCGGCGTTTCATCTACTTGGCGAATGTTACGCCAAAGGGCTTGGCACTAACGAGAATTTAGAAGAATCGGTGAAATGGATTCTTCGCTCCAACTACAGCGAGGACGCAGATTTGCTGGCGATTCTGGGGATGTGTTATTGTACAGGTATCGGATTGCCACAGGACGAGGAGCAAGGCTGGCACCACATACTCAAGGCGGTCGAGTTAGGACATCGTGACGCCTTTCATCTTTGCAAAGCCGCTGCCGAGGCCGGGAATGTTCGTAGTCAATATCATCTTGGCAGGTTCTATCTGCATGGTACGCCGGTTCCGGTGGATGTTTCTAAAGCACTTCATTGGCTCCATCTCTCGGCGCAACAGAATTATGCCCCCGCCCAATGTCAGCTAGGAATTCTCTACAACGAAGGGGGGCATGGGATCGAAATCAACAATGAGGCCGCCATCGTCTGGTACAGATTGGCCGCCGCTCAGAATGATGTTCAAGCAAAGTTTCGGTTGGGGCATTGCTACGCCCTTGGTCGTGGTGTACAGAAAAACAAAGAGGAGGCAGGAAGGATTTGGAAGGAAATCATTGAGGTCGAAAATCACCCCATCTATCAATGGAGTTTGGGACAATTATTGACCGACAACGAATACACCGGGTACAACCCCAGGGAAGGAATAAAACTGTTGCGCAAAGCCGCCGCCCAAGGGTTGGCACGAGCACAGAATACGCTGGGGCTTTGGCTTTCCGAGGGTTTGGAAGGAGTCGTAAAGCAGAATTGGAAAGAGGCACGATTCTGGTTTCGCAAGGCCGCTCTGCAAGAGAATGAAGAAGCCCAGTATTACTTGGGTGAGATTTTTCTGAACGGTAACGGTGTCCAAGAGAATCGCAAAGAGGCATTTGCCTGGTACAGAAAGTCGGCGGATAACGGCAACCCTCAGGCGGCACAAAAATTGGCGTGGTGTTACTTGAACGGGGTAGGAACGCGGAAGAATGAAGAGGAAGGATATACGTTGCTTGCCGCTCTTGCTCTGAGGGGCGACGAGGAGGCTTTGACGTTGTTACGAAGTGCGGCCATGTCGGGTAACGCCGCCGCCGAACTGGGGCTACATTATTATTATCGCGACAGAAACGATGCTGAGCCTGCGTATCATTGGCTGGAAAAATCCGCTGCCAATGAAAATACGACCGCTCTTTGCGAGATGGGGATACGATATGAAAATCTCGGCGATGATGCTCTGAAATTTCATTTTTATCGTAGAGCCGCCGAGAAGGGTGATGCTATTGCCCAAACACACCTGAGTTTGAGTCTTGAGAATTGCAGTAACAGAAAAGCCCCTGAGAACGAAGAGGCGTTTCACTTGATGCAAGCGGCGGCGTTACAAGATTACCCGGCAGCACACTATTTCATTGGGAATTTCTATCGAGACGGCACCTGGGTGGAGGAGGACGAGCAGAAGGCGTTCGAACACTATTCCAAAGCCGCCGCTCAAGGGAATTCTGATGGCATTGAAAGACTTGGTGAATGTTACCTTAACGGCGTTGGTGTCACTGTCGATACGGAATTAGCGTTTTTGTATTTTCAGCAGGCCGCCGAGATGCACAACCCGAAAGCGGAGTTGCACTTGGGTTTGTGTTACTTAATGGGGAACGGGTGTCAGCAGGACATTGAGACCGCTTTTCAATGGATTTCATTGGCGGTTGGTTCTGCTCACCCGGCGGTCATGGGGCACTTGCAACAGCTTGGTTTGAACCTTGAATATCTGGGGCATGGTTGCCAACAGTACCAGCAGCTTCAATCGAGATTGGCCGGGTGAAAATAGATGTGTTTCGCACAAAGGCACGAAGGGCACAAAGTAATTGTTCAGAAATTCAACAAAGAAAGGATTAACAACGATGAACCGATACCACTTGATTGTTTGGCTGTTTTTTCCCGTATTTCTTTTAGGAGTTGGAAAAAAGGGCATCGCGAAAGAGCCGTCCCAGTATATTTTGGTCAATCTTCATCGGCACGAATTGACCCGGGAAGGTATTCTGGACATCAAACAAAAAATTTCGGGTGCCGAAAATAGCGACCGCCAAATCGGGGTCAGTATGATTTATTCGTACCTTCAGATTCCCAAAGGTGACGCCGCCGCCGAGGAACGATTTCTCAAGCAACTCAAGGATGATCTTGTATTGCTTCAGGAAGTTGAAATGCCGGTACTCGTTCAACTCGACGGCGAACAATGGTGGAATGCCAGGCCCGACCTTTGGAACTGGTGGGATCCTTCAAAACCGGGTTACGATCCTAAAAACGCCGAAAATGTCGAGTGGACGGATTGGGGGCCGGAACACGCCGTTAAAATCGCCTGGAGAAACTGGGGACGGCAACTTCGTGTTTTGCCGCCGCCGAACCTGATGAGTCCAGCTTACATTGCCGCCTGGGAAGAGAAAATGGAGAAAATTGTTCCGGTAATTCTCGATTGGGAAAAATCGCTTCCTGGGAATCAAAAATACCTTTTCGTGGGGATCAAAGTCGGTTGGGAATCTTCGGTTGGCGTGAATGCCTGGTATTACCCCAACGGGAACGACCTGCTCGGCAAGCCGGAAAAGGATGACCCGCAAACCGGCCTTGACGGAAAGCAGGTGCCGGGCCGGGGAGTGCAGACAATCGGTTACGCCGCAGTCAAAGCTGCCGGAATTCGCGACCACGGAGAGATCACCGAAGCGGATTTGGCGGAAATCGCAAGACGACACCTTGAAAGTCTCTCCCAAAAAGCGTCGGAACTGGGGGTTCCACGTAAAAGGCTTTTTACGCATGGTGCCGCATGGAAAGCGGAAGAGTTGCTCTACGATGCAGCAGTCAACAAGTACAGTTGCCCAGGCTGGAGCTTTTACCACTACGCTCCTGATCCACGCGAAGACAAGGGCGTTGAGCGTGCTTTGAAAACATCAGATGCTCCTTATTGGGCGGTGACCGAGTGGCTATTGTTCCATGACGACCAGGCGAAGTGGACCTCCTCGCTCAAAAACGCCTTATCACCGCCCGAGGTTCGCTATATCTGTATTTTGACTGTATATTTTAAATTCGTCGATGTAAGATGTTTTGTACACGTCGTTTATAGTTTTTTCGATGAAAGTGTTTTGCGGTCATGTTTCGTTGCATCCAACGGGTGGCGG
>Ga0209628_10003490_pt1 | contig 11053 bp, 12 predicted proteins | sample TergutCu122P4_FD_187285 | JGI IMG/M metagenome (GOLD analysis project Ga0209628, IMG submission 187285) | Cubitermes ugandensis P4 segment gut microbial communities from Kakamega Forest, Kenya - Cu122 P4 (SPAdes) (version 2) | ecosystem: Host-associated > Arthropoda: Insects > Digestive system...
GCTTGGCTTGGCTTGGCTTGGCTTGGCTTGGCTTTTCCATGAGGTATGTTCTCAACTTTATACACTATTTACTTGAACTTCAAACTTCAAAGGATTAAGCAACACAAAATTTTGAGTTTTTTACAGGAATATCACGATTGAAACTACAGTGGAAAATATCTTAAGACCCTGAATCAGGGGTGCACGAATAATTTTATTTGGGGGCCAAATGGGTATGTTATGGGGTGATGGTGGGCTGAAGAGCATCACCTTGAAAATTATTCCATTACTCATTTTTTAACAATGTTGCACTAAAATCCACTAATACTAATAGAAGAAATCCAAAAATTCTGACATGCAAGGTAATTTTTTGTTCTTGGAAAGGGTGAAATGGTAACTCTTCAGCACACATAAAACACGTCCCCGATCGAGACTGGCTTACATAGTAAAGTTAGTAGCTCAATCCAATGTAATCTCATTCATCTAATAGTTTACTGATAGCAGAATACAAAATCCAAAAAACCTGTCACACTCATCCCAGTTTTATCTGCGTTATGTACAACCTTAGGTTTCATTTAAATATCACAGATATGTTTCCTTTTAATATTATAGGTACCGAAGGCTCTTAACCCGAGGTTCTGGGGCTGGTACTCCGGATTTTGTGAGCCCAGAAATATCAACTTCACTACATGAGAAGGTTGACATTTTACCCTGGAGGCTTTGCAAAGGCGACTTCACCAGGTCCTGTCAACATTTTAATTATGACCATTATTTATGTGTTTGTACCTGTCATGAAAGTCACTGTTAGCTCCTTTAATTCAGCAGCCTGACCTTAGCAATGATGTACGTGATGACTGAGAAGGAAATTTTAATTTTGAGTGACATAATATTTCTGAATAAGTACAGAGATATGCATTTAGACTTTAATATCTTCCACATGTTACAGGTACAACACAGTTCGGCTGCCAAATAATGACAACAATTGCACAGCAAATCCTGATGAAGAAGAATTCCTACAACAAGTCCAAAAAGCACAGTATTATTAAAATTTCTGTGTCATGTGATATAGAACATAGTTTTCTTTCTGTAATTCAAATACTGCCTATACAAAATACTACCTATACAAAAAACTGATGTACAGAAATATTTTCTCCCTTTAAAAATTCCTCTACAATCTAGAAATAAGTCTCAATGATTGTGCACCATTAGTTACTGTGGTACCTGGACAGTTCAATTACACAGGACGTAAAAGCAGTATCATATGTCATTTGTATTCTGGAGTTAACTGGTAGTAAGTTTATCACTGTGCTTTTTAAGTGTTTATTATTTGTGCATTTTCTGCGACACTCACAGGAAAAGAAGTTCTAAATTCTTTTTGATCACCCCACTGACACTTATGCAGACTGCCCCGTACTGAATGGTATGTACATGGGTGTCTCAAAATTCTCTTTCCAGCCTCAACACCTGTACTCCTATATTATATTCTCATAATATGCTGCATCAGTGAAACCCAAACTGTATTCTTCAGAAGCCATGCAAAGTCACCAGGGTTTCCACTTATCCATTTCCTTACTGCAGATTTCAGTATCAATATATATATAACACAGTTAGTTCCTTATTAGTACAACACATAACTGATACAGTCAAGTCACATTACACTCAGTTCATGCTCATGGTTGTGGAAAGCCACAAATTCTGAATCTCACCAAAGTGTGGATGGATTTTAGCAAAAACAATACACACCTTAGCAGGCTTCTTGTTACATCATTTGGAACATAATGACTGCCATACATCATCATCATTTATTTTCCTTCCGTAGATCGGTACAGGATTACAAGATCCAAATGGATATGGAAATCATCACATTTTGGGAAAAACAAGGGGTAAAACCAATACAAAGTGTACGTCAATAACAAATCTCAGTACAATATTTTAGGCTTTGGCACAATACAAATTTGTTAGTATAATAAATATAATAAAACTAATGGCGTACGTTAAAACAAATTTAAAATATTTACTGAACAGAGTTTCAGTGCATTACAGATTATAATTAAAAACTTCTTCATGTAGTACACAAACAAATTATAGTACAGATTGGTAGATGTGTATCCATATGAAAATTTAACATTTCTGAAGGTCGAAATATTCATCCAAGGAATAAAAGGATTTTTCACATAAAATTTTTTGTAGAACCACTTTAAATTTCTTAGGATTATTAAACTCTATCTCTGTATCAGAAGGAAGTGCATTGAATACCTTAATACCTAAATAATACACTCCTTTCTGGTATTTAGCCACATTCACAGAAGGTTGGTGGAAGTTTGCATGTTGTCTGGTATTAATATAATGTATCTCAGAATTTACCAAGAACTGACTCCTATTTCTTATCATGAACCTGAGAAGGAAAGGAATGTATTGAGAGGGAAGTGGTAAAATTTCTAAGTTAATAAACAATTTTCTACATGAATCTCTAAATCTACAACCTGCCATAATTCTAATAATCTTTTTTTGCAACCTAAAATTCTTTATGCTGTCTGGGGAGTTTCTCCAAAACAACAGGTCATTACTGAATGGAAGTAGGAGTAGTAGATCATTTTCAAAGTATTTATTGTTAAAAATGGTTTAACTGACCTCACAGCATAACAGGTTGAACTTAGTTTAGACTTAATGCATTCAATGTTTGTTTTCCAGGAAAGATTATTGTTAATAAATAACCCAAGAAATTTTGTTTCATTTACAATACTTATCTGTTTATCTTTGTATGTAATTTGTACACCAGGGGTGCAAGTACTTTTATTAGTAAATTGAATAAAATAGGCTTGGTCGAAGTTCAAAAAAAGCAAATTCGATTTAAACCACTTAATCAGGTGTTTAAAAATTATATTAAAATCACTCTGCATTTGAGTATTGTTAGGGCTTGTAAGTAAAATACTGGTATCATCCGTGAATAAAATTTCATAAAGACTCTCATTCAGAATATTGCTAAGTTCAGGTCCTGATCATGACTAAGACGCATATTTTTCTGCACAAAGCTCCCCAAAATTTTGCATCGGCTTAAGGATACAGATAATCTCCATGCTTGTCTTAACCTCAAAATGGTCTACAACAGTCATCAACAAACCAACAAGATCTTAACTGGAAGGACCGATAACAATCACAGCAAAGCCTTCTAACAACATAAGCTAAAACTCGTGGGATAAAGGCAATATGACAAACCTACCCACAACTGTGAGGAGGGTAGCTCAGTCAGTATTGTGACTAAGCTATGAAACAGAAGACTGAAGAATCAGGGTTCTATTCCTGGCAAGTCCAAGCTTCCACTTACCACTACATCCAAAACAGTTATGGTGCCTGCACAGCCTCTGATATAATGGGTACCATCACTGGCTTGGCATAAACCCTAACCATTAACCCTTAGGCTACCAGATTAAATTTCAGTTGCCATTTAATAACATTAAATGGCTGAGCGACTATAGTCGTCATTGGCAGCTTAAGGGTTAATCTCCACCCATCATACATTAACTTCCAAAAGAAGGCCAAGGCTCACAGTTGGCTGTAATGCCAGTCCTGTACCTTTACATGTAAATCAAAGCACTGAAGCTAGTAAACAATTTTATGACAAAACTAAAGGGAAAATCCAGGATATTTATGCCAAGCTAAATTCCCTAAAAGCAGTCAGTACACTCTGTTCATATCCTGTATGTTCAATGTCAAGTGAAGAATCATATTCTGTATGAAACACACAAAACAGTAAAGTGTGAATATTCATGAGGACTTCAAAAGTAAATATTAAAAAACGCCACTGTCTCGCCATTTGTCTTATTTTGAATGTGGTAATTACTGCTGAGAAACCATGAACCCTTCGCTTACCAGCATACAAGCAGTGCATGGTGTCTTTCACATAATGCTTTCAAGCAGACATATACATTCAGAACTCAAGAGCTGTTGAAATCAATATGGCACACATGGGTTATTTAAGTCTTTACCCAAATGTATAAATATTTTTTACTTTCAAATAAGCATAATACTATATACAGATGAATAAGTTAGCCATTAACCTTCCAGAACTTGTTTTCACATTTGCGAATGCACACAGGAAAATATCCCTAACAATTAATTTCATATACGAGTATTTCAGCAACATGAGAATTTATCAAATTTTTAAGACATGTTGCATAATAACATAAACATATTTACACTGATGTAATGAACCAACAAATGCACATCAGTAAAATATGCATATTTTATCGGTGTGCATTTGTTGGTTCACTACATAAGAGTAAACAATCAAGTTCATTAATGCTCAGGAAGAAAAAACAGATCATCTTTAGAAGAATATAAAGGATATTTTACCAGTGTGCATTTGCTGGTTCACTACATAAGTGTAAACAATCCTCTAATGTATGGATATGAAATGTACTAACATAAACCTACTCTGACTTATCTTCTACATCATGACGATTACTTCATAATTTTATCTTTTTCTGTTCAAATAATACATTTTTGTAAACCATACACTAAATTTAACATACCCATCCTGGTAAGATACAATTAATTTGCAAGAGCACCATTCATATTTAATGACATAAAGTAGTTTCATTTAACATTGTATATATTTAATATCACTATTTAACAATATTCTTTTAGATGAGTCACACACACATTGAAAGCACATGCTGATCCAATGACTAGAAATCTGTCTATCATGCAACATTTTCCATTGAAGCAAGAGTTTCTTAACAAAATATCATTGACTCATTGCATATACTGTCTAAAGTGAGATTCGTCATGCATATCTTATTGCAAAATTACATTTTTGGATAAAGAATGACTATTCTGCCAATATGAGAGGGGAAAAAAAGACTATTTAATTTAAATACCGTATGGCAATTTTAATCGAACAAACTGCATAATTAAGCTGGAACTTACCTGAAGACAATACCCTACACAATAATTACAACACAGCAGAATGTAGGTAAAATTTACTTCTAAATTTAAAGTTACAAAATAACAAATTCAACAATGTCTTCAAAAGATCAATATATAATTATAACTTCATTAAGTGCATATAATGGAAAGATAATTATTGAACAAGACTCTTAGCAATCTTTGATAAATTATTCACATCTTTTTAGATGTTCTGTAATACTGTAATGCATAGAAAGAGAGAGAATGATTAACATTTAGATTGTGTTTAGAATTTTGAAAATTGTAATGAATTTTATACTTGTAACTTGTATTTTGGATGTTGGTTTGATGGAAATTTTAAATTTGCAATTAAGATACAGTTTTAGCTGAGCAAGTTGCATGCGCCAGCAACAGGAAGAATTTGTTGTGAAAAATTCCTTAGTGACAGCACATTCATTTTACATTGGCAAGCTGTTAAAAAGTAGATTTATATATTGCTGAGTACAAATTCTGTGAACCCCTATACTGACCTGTAAGACCAACGAACAGATGACAATTATGATCCAACTTACAACTGCGACGGACGCAAAAACATAGTGCTCCGGGCAAGGTTGCAAGATGAGCTTCGTTTCCCAGACTTTCCTGTTCTTACCAGGTGAGTGGTACGCAGTATATCCATAACTCAGACTACGGGAAAATGAATGAAGGATGTTTGGTTAGTTGTTTTGGTTTTCCAAATTTTCGTAAAGTGAGAAAAAATTGAATTCACATAAATGATCCACCTTCAAGTTACTAGGCCAAAAATGTATTAGAATGGATTTCAGTTGTACAGACTTTGCTTATTCTTGAATATAGATTATTTTTAGACCATATACATATATATATTTCTAGAAAGATGTAACCTGTATTCTGTCTGTGTTCCACTGGGACCTAAGTCATAATGAAGTTTCAATATAACCTAATCCCAAGTACTTCCTCGAGTTTGTTGTTTTACTAAAGAAAATTGATAAACTTTAATGAGAGTTTGATGCACAGAATGAGTGGAAAAACTTATGCCCATGATAGTTTAATAGTTGTGAATTTTAGAATATTACTAGAGCATGTAACTGAGAGGGAAATCTATTGTTATTCAACTGGAATGCACGATATAGTAGTTCGTCCGTTTTCTACTATTTTAATCTTATAAAGCAGAATGGTGGCAGCCAATAGATCCTGAGAACCCTGACAAAGAAGTTAGAGTAGTTAGAAATTTATACATCATAGTGTCTCTGTGAGTAGAATAACATTGAGGTTGAAACGGTATCCCCAGGAGGCACTAAAATACCTCCAGAATTGTTGTCTGAAGTAAGGGACTGGATAAAATTAGGGATAGCTACAGCCTAGACAGACAGATTCCAGCTTCACTGCAGATGGCTGTGTTCAGGTCCTTAGTAGTCACACTGAACTACAATTAAGAACATGTCCCTTATGTGTTTTATATCCTCCCAGTTCAAATTACTAAGAATTAGCAGGCCAAGGAATTTATTGTAAAAACCGTGTTATATTACCATAACTTATGTTTCAATTCACGTATGTTTTAATGTTAGCAGAAAATTTCATGCAATTCATCTTATCCAAATATAATCCATGTTTAATCACTTTAACCCATTTGTTCAAACTGGAAAATGCGTCACTGATGCAATTTTGAAAGCAGTCGTTTTCAGTGTGGGGTTTGGGTTGCGGACTGAAAACAAATGGATGATCATTATTGACACGAGAAAATACAGGGGTCCAAACAGGGAATCCTGAGGAAGTCCATGTTTTACAGCGCAAATGCACACATTAAATGTGCAACACTGATCCCGAAAATGCTCACGGGAAACCAAGTACAAATATTCACATAATACAAAAGCTTTAAAATTACATAAAGACTCAACCTGCACTCCTCCAATTACAAACGCCTTACGATACGGCACCGCTGGTGGACCACAGCGAACCAAGCGTGCCGTGACGGAGCAGATGAAAGCTGGGGGCGATCATCGGGTGTGATCGCGCCGACGAATGCCCCTAAAAGGCGAACCAGCCAAACGAGTGGGACCGTGTTGTCTATCTTTTGAAAAAGTGTTCCACTTTCCAACGGAACCACCCAATCAAACGGACGTGGATTATCGTTTCGGCTACCTCTGTCTCTTATCCGTGCTCTCTTGAAAAGTAAGGTGCTCTTTTCAACGCAAGTGGTACACCAAGAAATGCACAACAGTAACATATGCTTTTACTGGTGAACCGGTTAATGGAGACGAACTTTGGTTACCATGTTGGCTCTGTCTCTGTTAAAAAAGATCGGACGTCGGTTATCCTTCAGGCTACGTCTCTCTTATTCTCCGTGCTCTCGTTCAAAATGAGGCACCCTTCTGTGACCCCTCCCCGTCAACCGTTCCGTACACATGGTCGCTGAATGGATACAGTTCTGCAGCGAGGCAACGCTGGACTTCATTGCTGCCCCTTACGAAGCAACTTGGGGCAACTGGCAAGGTTATGCAAATAGATGAGAGTTGCTTCAGCAGGCGAAAGATATTCGCGGCAGGCTACGCGCCACAACCTCGGTCTTTGTGGGTGTCGAGCGGGAATCGGGGAGGACCATACTTGCAGCGGTCCCTGGGCGATCCGCCGAGACATCGCTCGCCATCATTAAGTCTTGGATACTACCTGGCACGCCATTTATAAGTGAATGCCGGCGGGGGTCTACGTTCGACTCGGCGATGAGGGATTCACCTACCACGCCATCAGTCACAGCGACGGTTTCGTGGACACTCACACGTGCGCTCATATGCATACGATAGAGGCCACGTGGAAGCGCGTGAAAGTTCAACTCAGCCCCTACAACAGAAAGAAGCAGTACATATTCTGCCTCGCTGAGTACAGGTTGGGTGGTGGTGCCGCTCGCGCCACGTGGATTCCTTAACTATGTTCATACACATCTTCAGAAGGGCTGACAGGTCTGAACGACCCGCGAACCCCTCATGCTGGCAGTCTTTCCACCCGGATCGTCTTGTGCACTCCTTAACCGCAAACACGGATCTACTTGAAAATAGCGCCGTCACCGATCTTTCAACATGGCGGCCTGCGAGTGACCAGAGTCGGTAGCTCGGCCGGCACACTTCACTGGGTGTGTGAGACACGAGACACTTCACTCGGACACTAACACTGCCTGATCTATGCCTGTAACCTTTGTCCGTCTCGAACGAACATAAGCATGCTACACAAGCAATTTCTTCGGCGCAGTGTCTGCCTGTCGTTCTGTACTTGGGCGTTTCGAGTCTGTGTCGCGTCAATCAGTCCAGCGTTGTACATGAGTATGGTGGATTCGATGCTTGGAAGAGTTGGCGACGAAGAATGAAGAGAGTAAGGGAAACGGAGAAGGGTGAAAGGAGAGAGCGAGCGATAGAGACAGAGCGAAGATCACAAAGCCCCAAATATTTCCATTTTGTGTCCATCTGGCAACCATCGGGGATATTAATGACCGGTCAGTCTCGGTGGATCAGTCGCGTCGAAAGCTACACTATTTGCGTGACAGCACAATTCTCAAGTAGCGCGTATATTATGGGTATATAAAAAGTAACGATGGCAACATTTTTTCGTGCGCAGTCGTAACAAGAATGGTTATTTATTGACAGATCACATTTTATACTATTCGGTCGTTTATGATCTACGGTGCTTCTATAATGCAAAATGAAACATCACCTTCACTGTTACCTGCCAAACACAAAGCCCTGCCCCTTTACAAACTATTATTATTATTACTTTATATATACATACTTACATATACATATTCATTCACAAATCCATTATCCGCACAAGTCGGATTGAATGTTGAAATCTTCATGAAAAGAGCTAAATTGCAATGTGCAATCAAGTCAAATATATAAGTTACAAATTTCATAAAATTAGTAAGAACATGATACATTACAAAGAAAAGTTCACACACACACACACATACAATAATGAAACAAGTTAAATATGAATGTTCATGTGTCTACATTGTTATGACCAGCAGACAGAAATTCCTCAATGGAATAAAAGGCATTTTTAACAAGGTAGTCTCTTAACAAAGTCTTAAAGGTACATATGCTGTGACAATATTTGAATATATTTTGTGGTAGCTGGTTAAATATTTTAACAGATGAATAGGAGACACCTCTCTGTATTGAGGAAAATCTTACTGAAGGTATGTGCAGCTTACCTTACTGCCTTGCATTCATACCATTTACAGAGGAGTTAGTTTAATAAATATTAAGATTTTTGACAGCAAATAACATCAAGGCATAAATATATCAACAAGAAACTGTAAGTACATCAAATTTTTTTTAAACCATCCTTGGACCTAGTCTCAGAATAATCCTAATTGCTCTTTTTTGAATTATGAAAACATTTCTCCCTGATGAAGATGAAACCCAGAAAACTATACCATAGCTGATATGTGAATAGAAATGTGCAAAATAAATCATATGTAACACTTTTTCATTTACAATGAGTAATAATTTTCTCAACAAGAAGCAAATTGAACTCAAATTTTTCTATTAAATTATCTATATGTGATTTCCAAGTTAGATTGCAGTCCAGATGCATGCTCAAGAATTTGATATTTTCAGTGACAATAAGGCCAGGGACACACTATCCTCACGTCACGTGAGCTCATGTGATGTTACGCGTGCAGTTGGGATGTGAGAGGCGATTTAACATTGAATTCTATAGCGCAGATTCACACTTCTGTCACTCCGCTTACATCACGTGATCTCATGTGGAGCTCTGGTCAGCCCACGTGCCAGCAGGCCTCTCACATTTCTGTTGTCGCACACATTTCATGAGACGTGAGCTACGTGTCGAGTGCTCTTCAGACATTGTTACTAGTTGTTTCCAGAAATGGAGGAAATGCTTATTGAAAAAGTGCACCAACGGGCCTTTTTATATGATGCCAAGCCACCAGATTACAGAGATCAGCATATGAGAGCCAACGCATGAGAAGAGAGTGGGAAGGAGTTAAAAATAAAACGTTCTATATTCTTTAAGTGGGCCATCCCCGTTGTGTTTCTAATTACAAGTAATAAATAAATAACTCGAACACAACAAGAATATTTATTTATTTATTGTATTAAAAAGGTATATTACAATAAAAATGTTCTAGTTGTGTTCAACTTATTTATTACTTGTAAGTTTTATATATTTACTTGCGTGTGTATATAATCCGATGAACTAGTTGAGATGCAACGCTCCATGACTATTTCCTGACTGAGAACTCTACTAACTGCGTGTATCCAGCTCACATGAAATAACGTGATATGACGATATGCGTGTGTGCCACCTCACGTGATGTGAGGTTAGTGTCTCCCCAGCTTAAGAACTCTATTGTTATATATATTGTTCAGTGCTTCTTCTAAGTCAGGAGCTTAGAAGAAGCAAATTTTACAATATGCGTCTTATTTAAGTTTAGTACCAACTGATTATTTTGAAACCATTTAGAAATGCAACATAATATTGAATTTAGTTTAGAAATTAGTTCATTAAGATCACTGGAAGAAACAAGAATATTAGTATCATCTGCAAAAAGAATGGTGTGAGAAATTTTGTTTACGATGCATGGAAAATCATTAATATACACATTGAAAAGTAATGGGCCCAAAACAGAACCATGAGGGACCCCATGCCTAACTATTTCCCAGTCCGATAGAAGATTAGGTGAATTGACAAACTACAGTACAACTCTTTGTTTTCTACTATGCAAATAAGACTTTAACAAATTTAATATACAGCCTTTTACTCCATAAAATTCAACTCCAAAATCAAGAGTTCGTGACTAACACCATCAAAAGCCTTAGTTAGATCACAGAATAGACCCGTTACTTATTCTTTATTATTCCATGCATCAAAAATTGACTCAATGAGTTTAAAAATAGCACTGCCAGTAGAAACATTGTCACAAAAACTGAACTGTTCATTAACCAGAATGTTTGTATTTGAATTAGTATTTATTTCACTTTCCATAGATCCATTACAAGGTCAAAGACCGCATGGATATAGAAATAGTCAAGTACCTTAAATCTATACAGGGTCATAAAGTTGTTGTTAAATAATGTATCCTTTAACAATGTTTGGATTCAAGTTATAACATAAGAATAATTACAATAATTAC
>Ga0209628_10003491_pt1 | contig 11053 bp, 10 predicted proteins | sample TergutCu122P4_FD_187285 | JGI IMG/M metagenome (GOLD analysis project Ga0209628, IMG submission 187285) | Cubitermes ugandensis P4 segment gut microbial communities from Kakamega Forest, Kenya - Cu122 P4 (SPAdes) (version 2) | ecosystem: Host-associated > Arthropoda: Insects > Digestive system...
GCGAATTTCAAGTTAGGCTATCTCGATAAAGTCCGTTCGCTGGACTGGCTGGACTTGGACAAGGTCGAAAAAATCGGCGGGAAGCGGACCTATCAGTTTCCCGTCCCGTATCAGAATCGTGTAGTAAGCTGGTATGTGTTGGATGTTCCCGGGTATTCTATCGAAGGCTTACCATCAACGGTGGTGGGCAACATCTTTGACAGTGAAGCGGGTGACATCTTGCTTGTGACTATGTCCGGGATGCCCGGGAATGACTTGTTGGACGGCGTGTTTGTTTACATCGATCTTGGACCCGCCCCGGGATCTGACCCGCTGCTCAGGAATTATTTCATAGTCAAAGTGGAGTAAGATGTAGCAAGTAAACTACATCCGAAGCGAATGGTAGCTACTAAAACAAAGGACGTAGAAGTCTTTAATATTTCAGCAATTCTTTATATCAGAATTAAACAACGAGTTGAGCAGTCTGCGTACAGTCGTATTGGTTTTGATTAGTTAAGTGTGGTGGTGTAGCCAAAGCTAAGGCTGCCCACCACATGCTATATTCAAATGAATACCATTCTTAATCATTTGCGAACACTCGGCTAACAAAGATGGAAATATCTAATTTTAACAAACAGTACCCTTCGCTGGATATTAAGTATACAAATTCGTTTCATGATCGGTTTTTAATCATAGACAACTCATCTGCATATCATATTGGAGCATCAATAAAAGACGCCGGTAAAAAATGCTTTGGAATAAATTTGATTGAGGATATCGATACTATAAAGAACTTATTACAAAGATTGTAATCTTTATGTGATAAAATCCATTTGTAGGAGAGCAAATGATAAGCTGTTTTTTGCCGTACTCTTGTGTGGCTCGTAATGCGAATCACACTCTCTCCACTAAATTTACCAACAGCCACTGTGTAATCATAAGGAAGTGAAAACATGGCAGAGCTATTGCTCTCCGACTTAACCATACCTGAAACGCATAAGTATGTAATTAATCATGTATTGAGAAAAATCATTGGCAATGCGTATATAGATTCGATTTTTCTATTTGGAAGTCGCGCGAGGGGGGTCGCAAGCCAGGACAGTGATATAGACCTGTTTATTGTTACTAACGGTGAGATAAGAGATGATAATCACAAGGCATTTGATGTCCTTTATGGCGCGACTGAAGACTGTGACCTTGATTTAAAGGAAGAGTATGCTGAATTTTGATCATGCGAAGATTGTTTTTTCGGGTTTTCTTAAGGATTACGATTTATCGGACAGCAAAACCCGTCTTAAGGTTGTCCACACTGAACGAACTGTTTTATTAAGCGAAATGATCGCTACGCGATTAAACTTGCGTAATGACGATGTTGAGATCGCAAAGCTTATCGCCTTACTCCATGACATAGGCCGGTTTGATCAATTGAAGATATTTAATAGCTTCACCGATAGCGGCGCGTATGATCACGCTGATCTGGGCGCGAAGTTGCTTAGCGAGACGCCATTATTGCGGAGATTCATCGCTGAAGATTCGTATGATAGTATAATCATTACGGCAATCCGCAACCACAACAAATATATGATCGAAGAAGGTTTGAACGAGAAGGAATCGCTTCACGCGCGGATTATTCGAGACGCTGATAAACTGGATAATTTTCGTGTCAAAGCGGTGGAGGCGGTTACGGATATCGCCGACATTACTGAGGATGGATTGCGACATGGTGACGTTTCAGATAAGGTGTTCGAAGCGCTGATGAGTCATAGGCAGGTGTTAAACAGCGATCGTAAAACTGATATAGATTTTTGGGTTTCGATCATAGCTTTTGTTTTCGATCTATACTTTTCATGCAGCTATGATTATGTACACAAAAATGAGTGTATCGATATTTTAGTTGATAGCATTGACTATCAAAATGAGAACACGCGAATCAAAATGGAGCGGATTCGGAAAACCGCCAAAGAGTATATCAAAACGCGCGTTTCTACGATTTGCGTTTAATACTTGTCTTATTTAAGCGACAGAAGTATCTTGTATTAATTGTAAAATTATGGTGTAAAAAATATATAATGATAATCCGCTCTAAGCTCAGCTACCTCAAAGGCAAAAAAGGAGTATGGAAGACATGAACCCAAAAGAACGAGGAATTCTTCGTTCCCTGGCTGAAAAGCAATTGGAAGTCAGCCGTTCTGATAAGAACGCGCGAATTGTACAAGCGCGAAAGAAGCTCAACCGATGTGAACGCGGTACGCCGCTTATACACATCGAGCCGGATAATTTCGCTAAAGAGATCATAACTCCTTTGATGCTTTGCGAATCTGAACAAGCCAGGCGATTAGAACATGATTTGCGGTTTAATCTCATCAATCATGATTTTTTTGACGATGACACGCCTGTCCCGGATTATTTCGGTATCAAGTTGCCCATGTATTTTCATCCTTTTGGATATGATATATCAAGTATGAGGGACACCTCAAACCTCGGAAAAGGGCGTGGTTACCATATCGGCGATGTAATCGGCGACCTGCGTGACGACTTTGAAAAGCTAAATGAAACCACTTTCGGCGTTGATGAAGCGTCCGCCAGGTCATACCAGGAAATCGCGGCTGACGTGTTCGGAGACATCCTTCCTGTTAAGCTTGTTGGAAGCAGCCTGAAGGTAACGCCTACCTATATGATAGTGTTCCTTATGGGTATGCAAAATATGTATATCGCGATGATCGATTATCCGGATGATTTCAAGCGTGTGATGCGTCTTTTGACGGATGACTACTTAAGGTTTTTCCGGATGCTGGAGCGCGGAGGTTTTATTCTGCCTACCACTGAGTTTGAGCAAGTCCATATGTCATCCTTCGCTTTCACAGACGAGTTGCCCAATGACACGGCGGGCAGAACAACAAATATATGGGGCTATCTGAACTCACAGGAATCCGTCGGTATTTCTCCCGGGATGTACGCAGAGCTAGTTTTCCCATATTATCGCGAAATCGCTGAGCAGTTCGGATTGTTATCCTACGGTTGTTGCGAGGCGTCCGAAGCGGTGTGGGAACAACTGAAAACATTAAAAAACCTGCGCAAGGTATCTGTTCCTTTTTGCAGTAATGAAGAACGTATGGGTGAGCTTCTGAGAGGCGGTAAAATTGTTTATCAGCGCAAACCGGACTCAAAGACACTGGGGCTGCAAATAGCGCTCGATGAGGATTTCATCCGTAAGCATATAAGCAGGACATTGCGGGCGGCGCGAGGTTGCGCGTTGGAAATCACCCAACGGGAAGTGTTCACAATACATGGTGACGCCGGCAAAGTTAAGCGATATGTTCAAATTATACGCGAATGTATAGAAAAAGAATGGCAGTGAGTAATATGCCTGAACGAGTATGTAAGGCATTCAGGAATATGCTCACAAAAAGCAAACACTTTACTATCTTAGCAGATTAATTGAATATCTTGGCGCGCGAGGTACGCGCGGTGAGATTATTTGACACAGCCGCGTATTACTTACGCGCGGCCGGGTACGCGCGCGGCACACCCTGCTTCCCGTAATTATCCGAGTTCCATAAGGCTGTCCCAGCGTCTACCACTTTATCCGAGTTCGATCCGATTATAGATTCCATCACGCGCGTAGTGAGTTTCCCGTCAAGTTCTTTGAACTTATCCATGTAATCCGGTTTATCATATAAATTCATAAGTTCCGAGGGGTCAGTCCGCAGGTCAAACAAATGGATGTCCCCGTTTTTAAACTTTGTCAACTTAAAACGGCCATCGGTCGCGAACCAGCTTCCGCTCATAAAGCCGAAGATAAAATCGCGATCATCGCGGGACAAGCCCAAGCCCGGAAGCGGAGCGCAGTCATAGTAGCCTGGTTGCTTCAGTCCCGCCAAGGCGGTAATGGTAGCGGTGACATCACACAGCGATACAAGCTTTTTCTCGCGTTTTGATCCGGCCATCCCGGGCAGACTCACTAACAAAGGTATATGTGAACTGCCTTCGTAATAATTCCCCTTGGCGATAAGGCCATGATCCCCGAGCAAATCGCCGTGGTCGCTCGAAAAGATAACTACGGTGTTGTCGCTCAGATTATTCCTTCGCAAACTTCGTAAAATAGCGCCCACCTCATCGTCTATCTGGGCGACCAAAGCGGCGTAATGCTCCCTGCACTTCATTTGCTGGTCAAGCGTAAACTCTGATAAATCAACGCCATTCCAGGGCATTTTGTTGCCCGCGATCTGTCCGGCCAATAGATTCCCGGCTGTGGTTTCATATGGTATAGGCGCGGGTATCTCTTCGCGCCTGACCCTGACAAGACTTTCCGCGCAGGGGTCATATGGACAATGAGGTCCGGGAAAACCAACCATCAACGCGAATGGCCCTTCATTACCATATGTATCGATAAATTTCACGGCTTCATTTCCCACAAAACGGTCGACAGAATATTCAATAGGAAGGCGACTTATAATCGCTCCTTTGTTTTCATAATAGTTTTCGTGCTCATTCCCGTGATATTTTCTTTCACCACGCTCTCGTAAAAACCGATAATAATCATCCCGCACTTTTATCCAGCGTTTATCCTCGGCTATCACGCGATAGGCGAAACCATGATGCCTGTCCCAGGGGTAGAAGTGCATTTTTCCTATCGCCGCCGTAAAATAACCATTATCGCTGAGAATCTCAGGCCATGTCTTGATCCCACAAAGCCCAAGGTCGTCCCGAAGCCAGTTTTCGTTGTCAAGAACACCGTTTTTTATTGAGTCGCGCCCGGTAAGTAATGACGCGCGCGCGGGGACACAGACCGGCGTCGGGGAATAAGCCATGTCATACGCGACCCCGTTTGACGCGATAGCGTCTATGTTAGGCGTGTCCACAAAGCCCGCCCCGTAGCAGCATAAAAAATCGTGGCGTAACTGATCGGCAAGAATAAATACGATGTTTGGCGCGCTCATTATTATTACTATTCCTCTCTTTTCGGTATATCATCTCGCAATTGATCATTACCCATGCCGCGCTCATAAAAAAACGGTCGGGGAAGAGCACTTTCTTCCCCAACCGCGCTGGCGCGCGCCTCTCCGTTTGGATTTACGCCTCATGCGCGCCTATGGCTTTTGCCTCAGGAGCAAACCTCCCGGAGAGGCGTGTCACTAGGCTTACAAATAGTGACCACCCCCTTTCGCGTTAATATGGCCTTAGTATACAACATATGCCATGATATAGCAATTAATGGATCGTTTTTACACAATCGCTATCGACCCGTCATGCCGTTTGGCGAAAGAGCGGGTCCAGGCCTTGTATGGATGCGCGGCGATGAAGTCGTAATCCAGCTCGGTTCCCCAGCCGGGCGCGCGCGGAGGCTCGATGTACCCGTTTTTGACAGTGAGGATCTCTGTGAGCAGACCGCGCCGTCCGGGGGTGTCATCGTTTTGAAACTCGAGAATCTCAAAGTTCGGTATGGAGAGCGCGAAATGCGCGTTGATCCATGTAAACAGAGGGCTTATGGGGTGATGAGGGGCGATATTCTTGTAATTGGCTTCAGCCATGGCGGCTATCTTGCGTCCCTCAGTAAAGCCTCCGCACACTGAAAGGTCGGGCTGGAGCAAATCCGCCGCGTCCGCTTTTATAAGGTCGTTAAATTCGTATTTAGTATACAGGCATTCGCCGGTGGCGAGCGGCGCGTTCATCTTCGCTTTGAGCGCCGCCATCATACCGATGTTTTCCGGTTTCAACGGCTCCTCTATAAAGTACGGGCGCATCGGTTCTATCACCCGTGAGAACATCAGCGCTGTCGCCGGTTCCAATACGCGCGCGTGAAAATCGATCCCGATCTCATACGAGTCGCCGAGAGCGCGCCGCAACGCGCCGAAGTTTTTATCGAGCTCGCCGGCGGTAGCCGATGGCGCGCCATCTACAAACGGTAAAAATGTCTTTATAGCGGTAAAACCATATTTTTCGCGCTCTGAGATAGCTCTCTCGACCATTTCGTCTATGGTTTTTCCGTTCGGTTTACCGTATACCCATACCCGATCGCGAGTAGGCCCGCCAAATAACTTGTATACAGGTACGCCGAGAGACTTTGCCGTGACGTCCCACAAGGCGAGGTCAATGCCGGATATCGCGGCGTTTAAGATTGAGCCGCCTGGGAAACGGGAATAACTGTAGAGCTTGGCCCATAAATATTCGATCCGGGTCGGGTCCTCACCTGTCAGCCAGTCTTTAAAATACTCGATAGTTTTCGCCACCGCCAGATCCGGGCCGATTGAATAAGCCTCGCCTATGCCGTGGATGCCTTCGTCTGTGTCTATTCTCACATAGATGAAATTCCTGTTACCGGGATTGGTGACATATGCTTTTACATCAGTGATCTTCACGCGCGTCCCCCTTTCGTTTAATGTGCCCCACGCCTTACGCCTTCGCTATTTCCTCCCTCGCGATCTCCACCCATCGGGAAGCGTTCGCGGGGTTTCCCCCAAGGGTATTGTTGTCCTTCATGATGATCTCGACAACGCAGTCCTTCGCGAGAGCGGTCGCTTTTTTTAGCTCAGCGCGGACAACATCCTCGTTTATAGCGCGCTGGGCGAGATGGGCCGGTTTCGGTTTAATTGAAGCGATGTAATTTGACCCGAGAAGCTCCGGCAATTTATCCCAATTTTCCCATGGAGACGCTGACACCCTGCGAAGCCTGGGAAGCTCGCGGACGTACTTCCATCTCAAGGCGAAAGCTTCGCAGCAACCGTAGCAATTCAAGCCAAAACGCTCGGCGATCAGCTTGTGATAAGGATACACAAACTCACCATACATCTGAGGGCTTACCGAGACGGTCTCCTGGCTTTCCACAAAACCCCACATATCCGCCGTGGTTACTATTGATTTTTCGCCCGGCGCGGGCAAGTCGCCGGTATATCCGAAGCCGCCTGATCCTACATAGGAGCCGCCGGTGTTGGCGGATAAATAGCCATTGTTTTCCAAGAACTCTAATTTTTTCAATATACCGTCGCATAATAAGCCCATAAGCTTATGTACATACTCCGGTTGGTCAATCAAATCGTACATAAAGCCCTCAAGCCCGCGAAGCCTGATGAATTCGTTGGTCATCCCCAATGACCACCACCATTCCGTCTTTTGGCGGACAGTAAGAACGCCATCGAAGACATCGCGCGCCAGCTCCATGACCGCTTCGGATTCCGCGTGATCAACCGTGATCTCAGGATAATGTACTCTTGGAAAATCCACCTCATAATCCTTTATCGCCTGAACAATCTTATAAGCGCCCCCGCGCCCGCCTCCCTCATTTTTCAGCTCGACACCCCAACCCGAATCAGTGTACGAGTGAGGCACGTTAAAATAAGGCTCAATGACCTTATCGTCCTTAAACACTTCAAACCAATAGATTTGCTTGAGCAAACACATCTCCCATACCCGCGCCATGGGCGTGGCGCATATGAGGGTATCCGCGGGAATACACTCATTCCAACCGTTTTCCGGGTCGATAAAGACAAGGGGCTCATGTGTCTTCAGGTCGTTGTGCGCCGTCCAAAGCTTTGCTTTTTCCTGTTGAACAGGCAGCGCCGCGATCTCGGCGACCCGCTTGCCTAATTCCGCGAGCCGCGATTTTTCCTTAAGCGTAAACATCAGCGAGTCATTCATCATCTTTATGGAGGGCATCCCGGCCGCTGTCTGCAATGTGGCGGGGTCTATTCTTTGTGTCGTCATTTCATTTTTCCTCAATATTTATTATGATTTGATATATATCGCCTTCTTGTATAATATCATACAAGAAGGTATTTCTATACACGAGAGTTCGCTGATACTCATTAACGTAAAGGAGCTGACACATGAAAAAAGTTGATCTTATCATTCACGCCGGGCACATGTACGCGCTGGATGGCGATGGATTGGGTTATCGCCAGGGTTACAGCCTCGCTATTGACAGTGGGCGTATCCTGGCGGTGGCGCCGCGAGGGGAGATTAGCGAAGCGTATACCGCTGAGGAAGTCATCGACGAGCCGATGAAACTCGCTCTGCCTGGGTTCATTGACGCTCATATGCATACCAGCCACTGCGTTTACCGCGGCGTGGCCCAGGACATAGCAAACTGGATGATGGAAGGCTTGGCGCCTTTCGCTCAAGCGACAAGTCAGGCGGCTCATGACGCGGGCAGCCGGCTCGCGATCGCCGAGGCTGTGCTGGGCGGTACCACTACCATTGGCGATTATGGGCAACACATGGACGAGGTGGCGCGCTTTATAGCGAAGATCGGGGTCAGAGGCAATCTGATTGTACGGGTCCGGGACGCCGTTGAACGCATTTACGCTCAGGGAGAGCTCTATGAGTTCTCCGAATCCTTAGCCGAGGAAACCTTGACTGAGTTTTGTGATTTATACAACACCTATGACGGCTACGACAACGGCAGAATACGCGTCCTCCCCGGTCCGCAGGGCGCCGATTTTATGAGTCCGCAGACACTGACCCGCGTTCGCGATATCGCCAGGGAGAAGGGCATAAAAATGCACATGCATCTCTCTCAGGGATCAAGGGAAACTGCCCAGATGATCGCGCGCTATGGCAAGCGGACTATTCCTTATCTGCGGGAGCTCAACTATCTGGATGACAGCCTCGTCGGCATACACCTCACTGACGCCACGGACGAGGAAGCGGCTCTGGCGGCTCGTCACGGAGTGTCCATGGTACTATGCTCCGCGGCTATCGGCATCATTGATGGTATCGTTCCTCCTGCGCGCGCCTTCCAGGCGGCAGGCGGCTTGGTAGCTTTGGGCAGCGATCAGGCGCCGGGAAACAACGCTCACAGCATACTCAATGAGATGCGAATGACCGCGCTTTTCAACAAAATCGCGGCAGGCGATCCCGAAGTGACGCCGGCCTGGAAAGTACTTAGAATGGCCACCATCGAAGGGGCCAGGGCTCTGGGCATTGACAAGCGAACCGGTTCGCTGGAGGCGGGTAAAGACGCAGATGTCATACTGATTGATCTGAGTCATATATCAATGTCGCCCGTCATCATGAAACCCATGCGCAACCTCGCGCCAAACCTGGTCTACTCGGCGGACCGGGCCGCCGTGGATACGGTTATTGCCGCGGGTAATATATTGGTACGCCATCGCGAGCCCATGAAATTTGATCTTGAAGCCATCAAGGCTGAGGCTCAAAGCTTCAGCGACTCTATAGGAGAGGCCGCGTCGGAAACCTTCTGGGCCATCGGCGGCAAAAACGCCATTTATATGAAGGAAGACAAGCTGTAAAACATTCTGGCGGCGCGCCCCGCTTATCATCGGACGATTACTTTGTGCTGATACCATTTTTCTGTCCTGAATCTCAGCATAAAGAAAAATCCTCTCGCTCCCCACTCGAGCACCATGGCGAGGATTATCCCCGGTACGCCCCAGCGTATATATGTGGTGCAAACGTACGCGATCACGACCCGGAACCCCCACATGCAACCCAGGGATGTGATGGAAGTGAATGTCGCGTCGCCACCGGATCTGAGCACGCTGGACATGACACTGCTCCTGCCCATGAAAAGCGGGGCGCCCGCCAGTATTATACCAACGCATATCAGGGAAAGGGTTCTTACCTCCCCGGTGATCCCATATAGCTTGAGAAGCAGAAATGTCATAGGTATGGCGGGGATTATGATAAACGTGGAAACCGCGAAAGCCAGACGCATAAACTTTTTCGCGTACTCTCTGGATAAATCGACTCTCTGACGTCCGAGGCACATCCCGGATATGGCCATTGTCGCCTGCCCCAGAGCGCCGGTGGGCCCGATGACGATACTCTGGACTATCTGTTGAAAAGCGTTCGCCGCCATATGGGCGGTGCCATAACCGGTGATGAAGCGCTGTGTCAGAGCCTTTCCGCTGCTGAAAAAGATGCTTTCCATAGCCACAGGGACAGAGACGAGGATCAAACCCCTGAGAATCGAAAATGACGGCAGGAGGAAGTTTTTAAACTTCAAGCCCAAATCATAGCGGTGGATGGCGAGATAAACCGCGGCGACGACGCTAGCGGTGGATCTGGCGGCGATAAGCGCGGCGGCCAGACCTCCCACGCCCATTTTCATCCGCGCGATAAAGAGATAACAAAACGCGATTTCGGTCAGGTTAATCGTCATCGACATGAGCAATGAAACTTTTGTGCGCCCTCGTCCCCGCATGCTGCCGATAAAGGCTTGATTAAAGGCAAGGAAGGGAAACGAAAAAATCACGCCCACAAAGTAAATAAGCGCGAGCCGGACCACCTCATCAGGCGCGTCGCCTAAGAAAAAAGCTACGCTATACTCGCGAATCATGTAAAGGACTGTCGTCAGCAGTATCCCTACAGTAAAACCAATGGACATGGCTTGCTGCTGTGTTCGCGTAGCCATCGCGGGGTTGCGAGCGCCAGTGTATTGCGCGACAACCACAGTGGCGCCTACGCCAAACGAGACACATATTTGTTGAAACATAGCGTTGCTTGTGTTAATCATATTTACAGCCGCGAGAGCCGCCGCCCCCTCAGACGCTATAAACCCTGTGCTGACCATGGATACGAGAGCGAAAAACAGCTGCTCGCCAGCCAATGGCAAGTAAATGCTTAAAATCTGGTTGCCGGTAAAAACATCGCTGTCCATATACGCGCTTAGCCGCGCGATTTGCTTTTTTATAAGTGTAAGCATTCATTCCCCTATCCGACTCGTTTTCGTTTGACCTTACAAAGGTTATCAAAAAAAGCCCGTGTCGTCAAACCGGCTCGGGCAAAATAGGCTCGGCGTGGAATGTGGCTTGACTGCCTTGACCGGAGCAAAAGCGCGCGAGCGTGAAAATTTGATAATTCGCCGGAATAGCGATAATATAAAGCAAGCGCTCAAACATTACTCATGAAAGGCAGGGTGATCACGATGAATATAGTTGTTGTATTGGGAAGCCCCCGCGAAAAAAGCCAGTGTAACAGCCTGGCTATGGAAGTGGCTCGCGGCGCGGAGTCAAAGGGTCACAGCGTCACGGTTTTTCGCGTCAATGATATGAACGTCCGCGGCTGCCAAGGGTGCGGGACGTGTAAGAGGAACAATGTTGACTGTATTTTAAAT
>Ga0209628_10003493_pt1 | contig 11053 bp, 12 predicted proteins | sample TergutCu122P4_FD_187285 | JGI IMG/M metagenome (GOLD analysis project Ga0209628, IMG submission 187285) | Cubitermes ugandensis P4 segment gut microbial communities from Kakamega Forest, Kenya - Cu122 P4 (SPAdes) (version 2) | ecosystem: Host-associated > Arthropoda: Insects > Digestive system...
TTTTTCAGGAATTTTTGTAGCTTTTCAAATTCGACGCCGGCAGCTACGGACACCAAAATCTGGCGTTTGTAATCCAAAGCGTCTTTGATCTCCCCGATAACAGATTCAACCAACCAGGGTTTGACTGCAATAATGACGATATCGGCATCTTTGATTGCCACGATGTTATCCGTCGACGTTTGAATCGATGTGTTTGCATCTTTTATTTTGATTAATTTCGTGAATTGGATATCTGAACACCAGATATTCAAGTCGTTTATTAGCTTGCTGCTACCTAAACCGATGGCGATAGCGCTTCCAATATTTCCTGCTCCGATGATTGTCAACTTCATAATATGATCTAAATTAGAGATTAATTTGCTGCAAAGATAAATGATTTTTTTTGAAAACTGTAGATATTTGCGTTAAAAATTTTACCTTTGCCTCGTCTTAAGAGAGAATAATAGAAAAATAGTCCAATGGAATCATTATTAGAAAAATCGAACATCGCCCGTCAGAAAGGACGATACTGGCGAAAAATACGGAATATCTCTTTTTTAGTTTTGCTTTTAGGGTTTTTCTGTTGGGGTGGTCTCCGTTTTTATTATCCGATTGAAAAAGGGACGGAAACCGGCAAATTGAACTTTGTGGTTTACCAAGGTCAGGTATTCAAGACTTATGAAGGGATGCTGATTCGATCAGAACAGAAATCAGCCATCGATGGCGAGGTGATGCCAGCCGAATTTGAGTTTTCCGTAGCCAAAAAGAGCATTGCAGAACAATTGATGCAAGCAGGAGACAAAACACTGGAGATTCGCTATTCCAAATATTTTGGATCCTTACCTTGGCGCGGCAGTTCCTGTTATGTTGTGAATGGCATTGTTGCCATTTCCGAAGAAATTGACCCCTAATTTTATGTTTCGAATCGGATGTCATTTATCGGTTTCAAAAGGGTACGAAGCGTTAGCTAACGATGCGCTATCCGTTGGTGGAAATACGTTTCAGTTTTTTACGCGAAACCCTCGTGGTGGAAGCGCTAAAGCTATTGATGTAGAGGATATTGAGCGTTTTCTAATGCTGGCGAAAGAACACGATTTCGCCTTTTTCCTTGCCCATGCGCCCTATACCATGAATATATGCTCCTCTGACGCCGGTTTGCGTCGGTTTTCATGTGATTTATTGGCCGACGACTTGCATCGGATGGCCTATCTTCCGGGCAGCTTATATAATTTTCATCCCGGAAATCATGTGGGTCAGGGCATTGAAAAAGGGATTCAACTGATCATCGAAGCCTTGAATGAGGTGATCAAACCGGAACAGACCACGACCGTATTGTTGGAAACCATGGCTGGTAAGGGGAGCGAAATCGGAAGTTCATTCGAGGAATTGCATACCATTATTGATGGTGTAAAGCAGCAGGAGAAGATGGGTGTTTGCTTGGATACCTGCCATATCTATGATGCCGGATATGATATCGTAAACGATTTGGATGGGGTATTAGCGGAATTTGACCGGGTGATCGGCCTCCCACGTCTGAAAGCCATCCACCTGAATGACAGCAAAAATCCATTCCATAGCCACAAAGACCGCCATGAAACCATTGGAAACGGTTCGCTTGGCATCCAAACCATTACGAAAATCATTAATCATCCTCAGCTCAAAGATTTACCGTTTTATTTGGAAACACCCAATGAACTGCCGGGTTATGCGCAGGAGATTAGTCTCCTGAAATCATTGCGATATTGAATTTTACCAATATTAAATCCCTATCGGGATAGTGGAATTTCATAATACGTTATTTGTTATGTCCGGTCTTTATATCCATATCCCTTTTTGTGCGAAGCGTTGCATTTATTGCGACTTTTATTCCTGTACACATTTGCAATTCAAGGAGGCCTATTTGGCTGCGTTGCTTCGGGAAATGGAGATCAGAAAGGACGTTTGGAAGGATGCGGTTTTTGAAACGATTTACTTTGGGGGAGGGACGCCTTCGCTATTGGATGATCAGGAATTGAAACGGTTGTTTGAGGGGATATACCGTAATTTTACCGTTACTGCGTCTCCAGAAATCACATTAGAAGCGAATCCGGATGATTTGACAGGCGACTTTGTTTCTGCATTGAAAGACTTGCCTGTCAATCGGATAAGTATTGGTGTCCAGAGTTTTAATGACACGGAATTGCGCTTTTTAAACCGCAGGCATACCGCACGACAGGCTCTTGATGCGATAGAACGGTGCAGAAAAACCGGACTGACCAATATCAGCATTGATTTAATGTATGGTTTGCCGGAGCAAACGGCGACGAATTGGTCGCAAACGATTGAAAAAGCCCTTGAATTAGATGTACCGCACCTGTCGGCCTATCATTTGTCCTGCGAGGAAGGCACCAAATTAGATGAAATGATGAAAAATGGTGCGGTTAAGCCAATAGATGAAGAAGTTAGCGAAACGCTTTTTCGATTACTGATCGAAAAATTGACTAAGGCCGGTTTTGTTCATTACGAAATTTCAAATTTTGCCCGTCGCACATCCGGTTATCCTCATGGGTGCATTTCGCTTCATAATTCTTCGTATTGGAAAGGGATTCATTATCTTGGACTTGGGGCATCTGCTCATTCATACGATGGAGCGAGTCGTTCATGGAATATCGCCTCCATAACCGACTATATTACTAATGTACGCGAGAACCCCGATGTCCTTTCCGAAACCGAGTGGTTAGATGAGCGTGCAAAATACAACGATTATATCATCACCCGACTGCGGACGATGTGGGGAATTTCGTTAAACGAGCTTCGTCGCACGTTCGGAAAAGTCAGAGAAGACGATTTTCTTGAAAAATCTGCCGGTTTGATATGTAGAAAAATGTTAAAAAATCAGGGTGATTGTGTTAAAGTTTCTTTAAAAGGACTTTTTATTTCGGATGCAATAATGAGGGAACTCATAGTGTAATAGGGGTTTCTGTACGAAAGCGCGTTTTCAAAGGACGAAAACAGAGAAATTCCGTATATCTTTTTATTTTGCAGTGTAAAAAATTGTTTTTACTTTTGCGCCGTAAAATGTTTATCAATGTGCCGAATTTATACATAATATCCGGATGCAATGGCGCAGGAAAGACGACGGCGTCCTACACCATTTTACCGGAGATGTTGCACTGCAAGGAGTTTGTTAATTCAGACGAGATAGCCAAAGGGTTATCGCCATTTAACGCCGACACGATGGCCGTTGCAGTTGAAGCGAGCCGGATCATGTATAAACGAATCAGAGAGCTGATCATTTTGGCCGAAACATTTGCGTTGGAGACTACTTTGGCGAGTCGTTCGATTGCCAATTTAATCAAAGATGCACAAGAAAAAGGGTATTACGTCACTTTACTTTATTTTTGGCTGAACACGCCGGATTTAGCGGTCGAAAGGGTCAAGGAAAGAGTAGCGGCAGGAGGGCATCACGTGAATGAACCAACCGTTCGACGACGGTATCGGACAGGAATAAAAAATTTGTTTGATTTGTATATTCCGATTTGCGATAGCTGGATCATCACCGATAACTCCATGTCACCGATGAAAGTGATAGCCAAAGGTTTTAAAAACGGAGAAAAAATTATAAATAATTCTTTTGTATTCAATAAATTAAAAAAATATGAATGAACGTGACCTTCGAAAACTTGAAGAAATTGTCGTGAAAGGCGCACATTTGGCGTTCCAGCGCTTGGTTAAGGAGCGCAAAAAGTCAGGCGGCGAACTTGTTTTTGCACGTAATGGACGTGTATTTAAAGTTAAAGCCTCTGAATTAGAATAAGTTTAGCTGTATGTTAAAGGACATCTTAGCTGTATCGGGTAAACCGGGGTTGTATAAATTAGTATCCAAAGGAGCTAATTTGACCATTATCGAATCATTGATCGATAAAAAACGAATCCCGGCGTATGCACGCGATAAAATAATCTCGGTTGGGGATGTTTCTATTTTTATAACTGACGGTGATGTATTGATTGGAGAAGTCTTTACGTCAATTAAGGAAAAAGAGGACGGTAAACCTGTCCCGTTTGATTTTACAAAAGCAGATAACGATAAACTGCGCGCTTACTTTGCAGAAGTCCTTCCGAATTTTGATCGCGAAAAAGTTTATCCGAGTGATATCCGAAAACTCCTGAAATGGTATGATATACTGATTACTAACGGGATAACCGATTTCTCAAAAGAAGAATCGGGTGTTGAGGAACCAAAAGAAGAGGTGACAGAGGAGGATGGAAAAGAAGAACTGAAAACCGCCGTAACGGCAAATACGCCACCACCGGCGAAACCTGCTACCGCCAAACCAAAAGGCAAAGCGATGACTGCTGCTAAATCAGCTCAAACGCCGAAGTCCAAACCCATGGGCGCAATCCCCAAAAAGAGTATTGTAGGCTCAAAACGAGGAAGTTAAATTTTTTCATACTAGTAATTTTTCCAGGGGCAATACGGCTTACAGTATTGCCCCTGAACTTTTCTTATCTACTATTGATTGTTTGATAACCGATGAGTCGGTCATATCTTGCGCCCATCGGACAAAAGTAAACGGCAATCGTATATTCGTTTTCCGTTTCGAAAAAATTTCCTTCCGTTTGTCGAAAGGAGGGTTTTGTCCCGCCCTCTTCCTTAAACGCATAGTGGTAGTTATATAATCCAGTCTTTAAGAGAATCGCTTTTTCGTACGCTTCCGTTTGGGGATTATAATCCATTTGACTTTGACTGTCAAGGCTATTGTTGAACAAATCGCCAAATAAATGCATCGTTCCATTCGGTATCTGTTCTGAGGCTAACGAAAAATGAACAACATAATAATCGCCTTCGGTGTCGGGGTCTTTACATCCGGCGCAGTTGATAAAGAATCGTCCGTTCTGATCCTGATCATACAGGTAAGGACTTCTATTCCTTTTCCTGTCTTTATATAAGGTCATATGATAATAAGGGTTAAAAAAACCGGTCGACTCCACGCCCATACCGCTGATGCGATGCGTCAGAAACTCTATCCGGCGAAATTCATTGCCGGCTTCAAAGATCAAATCGCGATTATTCCGGTAGTGCAGTTGCCGGTTGATGATCATCAGCGGTTGGATATTCGCTCGCACGTCATTGAGATTATGATTTTGATAAACAAATACTTTCAGATCGGTTTGAGGGTATAACAGGTTCAAACCCTTAGGGTTAATGATAAACTCCACTTGCTGGTGTTCCCTGTTAAAGTCGATATCTGTGTTTCCGGAAACGGAAGCATTGATTTCAACCAACGATTCAACGATTGAAAAACAGGCCGTCAACACGATTTTGCCTGGGCGATCTTCTTCATAGACCTGTATGACGTAATTCCCTGATACTGTGAATTGTGTATCTTCGCTCGGAAAAACGATTTTGTAATTGACATAGGAAGTGGTTGTTCCGATAGCCATGGCATAATCTTTGATGGTCTCATTTTGAAAGCCCTTCATATATTCGATGGGCAGCAGTCTCGACTTCGTCCAGCCACCATCGCAATGAATCACCGAATAGGCAAAACGTCCGGTCGTATGAAACAACGCGTCGAACGTTATTTCAATGCGTTGTTCGCCATTCAGTTCGATAAAAGGCGTCGAAACAAGTTTGCCTTCCACCTTGATTTCCAAACTTTTAATGTCGTCCCGCATGATTTTCGTACGGTATGATTCTTGAGCTAAAGCATTGAGGCCTATGCTCATTATATATAATATGCAGGTAATAAATAGCGTACGTATCATTTTTTTTTAGATTTTACAAGGAATTTTCATATTCACGGCAAAGTTAGCTTTTTTTTAAAAATAATTTCAGATTTATACAATAATAATCGAGATGACGCGTTTTTTCAGTAAAATACATCTTCAAAAAAGGAAAAACTATGAAGCCGCTTTTATTAACATTCTTTTTCGTTATCATGTGCTATTCGTTGTTCAGTAATCAAAAAGAAGCTGATCGCACAAATGATGAGATTAATTATATCCAAAAAGATATTTTTGCCCCGTTATTACATGAAATCGCCTCGGATTCGTTGAATCATCTCACGTTCAATTCTAACAATGCGATGTTTTCGACGTGTTGCGTATACGGGAACATATCTACCGCTTGGACTTTTCCTATACAATAATTAACGCTCAAACGACTCAGATCGCGTGCCTGAGTGGCTGGATTACAACTGACATAGACAATTCTTTGCGGTGATGCCGATAAAATGGCGTCAACGACATCGTCGTGCATCCCTGAACGGGGTGGATCGGTGATGATCACATCCGGTTGCCCCTGTTCATTGATAAATGCAGCCGTCAATAGCTCTCTCATATCACCGGCAAAAAAGGCCACATTCGTCAGGTTGTTGAGTTTCGCATTCACCTTTGCATCTTCGATGGCCTCAGGCACGTATTCAATGCCAATCACTTTTTTGGCGTGGCGTGCGAGAAACAGAGCGATCGTTCCCGTACCCGAATATAAGTCATAAACCGTTTCATTACCGGTCAGCCCGGCCAATTGGCGGGTGATGGCATACAATTGGCCGGCTTGCCGACTGTTCGTTTGAAAAAATGATTTCGGACCGATTTTGAATAACAGGTCTTCCATGCGTTCCATTAAATGATCTTTCCCGCTAAATGTCAGGACATCAAGATCGGTGATGGTGTCATTACATTTGATGTTGATGACGTACAATAAAGCTGTGATTTCAGGAAAGTTAGTTTTTACGGCTGTAAGCAGATGTTCCCGTTTGACGTTGTCGTCTTCGAAAAAGACGACAATAATCATCAGTTCTCCGGATGTCGACGTTCGTACGATCAGTGTTCGAATGAATCCGGTTTGTTTGCGGAGATCGAAAAACGGATAGCCGTGTTTCAGACAAAAATCCTTTATAAACAGGCGTATACGATTCGATATGTCGTCTTGTAACCAACACTTACGAATATCGAGTACTTTGTCGAATTTTCCGGCCACATGAAACCCGGCGCCTTCATGCTGGATCGGAGAACGCCAGCCGGCTTGATCGCACGCGGTTGTATCATGCACATTTGCATGAACTGTGAAGGTATCTGCCGGCGGACTTGCATTGATTTCGTCCGATGTAAGCCAACGACGGTTTGAAAACGTGTATTCCAATTTGTTACGGTAGTACAACAACTGTTCAGAACCAAGGATGGGCATGACTTCTTTCGGCTGAATTTTTCCGATCCGCAACAGTTGATCGATCACTTGCTTCTGTTTGAATTGCAGTTGCTTGGGATAAGGGATGTGTTGCCATTGACATCCGCCGCAAACCGTAAAATGCTCGCAAAATGGTTCGGTACGTTCGGCGGCACAGTGATGAAAATGAACGATCTTCCCTTCTGCATAGCTGTTTTTCCGGCGTGTTAATTGAACATCAACGACATCACCCGGCGCCGCCCAAGGCACAAAAACGACTAAGTCATTGACCCTCGCCAACGCTTTGCCCTCAGCGGCTATATCGCTGATTGTGATCCCCTTCAATACGGGTAATGGTTTCTTACTGTATTTCATCTGACATGCAAAGGAAATCATTTTTTTTGAAAAAGAAAAAAAACGGGAAACAAACGCAAACCGCAGCCACAGGAAATAGAAGGAAATTTTTTATTAATTGGTGAAAATGATTGTTGATGGTAGAAAAATAGTTATCTTTGCGGCGTCATTCAAAAGTAATGATTTTTAGAAATGAAAACTTCGGAAGCCATAAAAAAAATTAAAGAAAGCGGGTTGCTATTTTGTTGTTCATGGAGGAGAGCATGACTGTTGGTATAGCCCGATTACCAACAAACGATTCAGGATTCCGAGGCACCATTCTCAAGAAATTGCAGCAGGAACAAAAGGAAGTATTGAAAAATTAGCAGGGGTAAAACTATAACATCAATTAATATTCATGATATGAAAAAGGTAAAAGTAATTGTGGAACGGGGCAATGACAATAGATATAGTGCTTATATGGATTATTATGGTTTTGATTTTGGCTTGGCGGGATTCGGAAATAACGCGAAGGAAGCTATTGCGGATATAAATGCAGCGTACGAAGAAGAAAAAAAACTGCGCCAAAACGAGGGGAAAGAAATGCCGGAATTAGAATTTGAAATTTATTTTGATGTGTGTTCATTTTTAGATTATTATTCAGGCATTTTATCCAAATCCGGTTTGGAAAAAGTGACCGGCATCAATCAAAAACAATTGTGGCATTATTCCTCCGGAATCAGACAGCCAAAACCTGCAACAGCAAGAAAAATTCAAGCAGGTCTGCACCAATTTGCCGACGATTTAAAACAAGTACAATTCGTTATACCAGGGGGACTTGTACCGTGAAGGCTGATAATCATTTCCATTGAGAAGAGTAAAGGTAAGAGCGAAAAAACTCAAAGTATCCAGTTTTTTTTAGTGATGTTCAAAATTTTTTACTAAATTTGCCGCATTATCTATGAATAAAAATTCGAATGAACATGAAAAAATGGTTTTATTTAGTGTTGACACTTGTTTTCTTAGGGATGGTCTGCGCTTGTGCAGATCAGAATTGTTGCAATTCTTCTTCAAAAAGGGCTTTTAATGGGATTTATGAAGGTGATTATTTGAGCCGTGTTGCATTCCCGATCGGCGGAATGGGCGCGGGTATGTTTTGTGTGGAGGGTTCAGGTGCGATTTCGCACATGTCGGTGCGTCATAAACCGCAGATATTCAATGAGCCTTGCATGTATGCGGCCATCCATATCAAGGGGAAGACTAACGGCACAAAAGTATTGGAAGGGCAGTCTCCGGAATGGAAACGGTTCGGTCTATCCGGATCGGGAAACGGGTTAGGAAATACCACTTGGGGGTTACCGCGTTTTAAAGAAAATACCTTTTTAGCGCGATTTCCGTTTGCCGAAATCGCGTTGAAAGATGACGAAATGCCGGTTGAGGTTCATCTAAGAGCGTGGAGTCCATTTATCCCGACAGATGAAGACCATTCAAGTCTGCCTGCTGGCGCCATCGAGTATACGTTCCACAACATCGGGAAAGAGCCTGTGGATGCTATTTTTTCATATACCAGTAAAAATTTCATGAGCATTGACCGGAAAGGGGTAGCGACAGCCAAACCGATAACAAACGGTTTTATCCTGTCGCAAAGTGGAACGAATGATGAGCCTTTTTTACAGGGTGATTTTGCGATTTTCACAGATAACCCCCAAACGAAAGTCGACTACTGTTTATTCAGAGGGGGATGGTTTGATCCGCTGACAATCAGTTGGAACGATGTCAGTGCAGGGATCATGAAAGAAAACAGGCCGGTCGAATCAGGCGCACCAGGCGCTTCCTTATCCGTACCTTTGCAACTCAAGCCGGGAGAAAAGAAAACCCTGAACCTGTATATGGTGTGGTATGTGCCATTGACGAACATGCGCATAGGGGCGGATGCCAAAACGGAAGAAGACAAACCCAATGTCGCCGCCTGTTGTGAATCATCCGATAAAGCGTGCTGTGCTGTTGATGACCAATTCTACAGACCCTGGTATAGCAGCAAATTCAAGGATATAGAGGAAGTTGCCGCCTACTGGTTGAAAAATTATAATGACCTGAAAACGAAGTCTCAAACCTTTACTGACGCTTTTTATGCGAGTACTTTACCTGCTGAAGTGATCGAAGCCATAACAGCCAACCTGACGATTATAAAATCACCCACCGTACTGCGCCAATATAACGGTCAACTTTGGGGGTGGGAAGGATGCAGTGATAACAACGGCTGTTGTTCCGGCACCTGTACGCATGTCTGGAACTATGCACAGGCTATTCCACATCTGTTTCCTGCGATGGAAAGAAGCCTTCGTGAAACTGAATTCTTTGTGGATCAGAATAAGGCCGGTCATCAGGTATTCCGCTCCAACCTGCCAATCCGCCCAACAGTCCACGATTTTCATTCGGCTGCCGATGGTCAGTTGGGTGGGATCATGAAAATCTATCGGGATTGGCGGATTTTCGGGAATACGGCCTGGTTAAAAAAATTATATCCCAACATCCAACGCAGTATCGATTATTGCATTTCGGTCTGGGATCCTCGCGAAACAGGCGCTTTGGAAGAGCCGCATCATAATACCTATGATATTGAGTTTTGGGGGCCTAACGGCATGTGTACAAGTTTCTATACGGGAGCGCTTCAAGCCATGACCCTGATGGGAAAAGCCTTAGGTGAAGATGTGGCAAGGTACGAAAAGCTTTTGGCTAAAAGTAAGGAATACATGGAGACGAAGTTGTATGATGGCGAGTATTTTATTCAGATTATACGCTGGAAAGATTTAGATGCGCCCGATCCAACCAAGGTACAGACATTCCAAACGAATTACACCCCTGAAGCCGTCAAAATATTAGAAAAAGAAGGCCCGAAATACCAATATGGTACGGGTTGTTTGTCGGATGGCATTCTCGGTTCGTGGCTTTCATTGGTGTGTGGAATGCCTGAAGTGATCGATAAAGCAAAAGTGACAAGTCACTTGAAAGCGATATACAAGTATAATCTGAAAAAAGATTTACGAAATCATGCCAATCCCCAAAGGCCAGCTTTTGCAATGGGTGATGACGGCGGATTATTGTTGTGTTCGTGGCCGAAAGGAGGAAAACTGCAATTGCCGTTTGTCTATAGTGATGAAGTCTGGACAGGTTTTGAATATCAAGTGGCTTCACACCTGATGTTCCAGGGGGAAGTGGAAAAGGGGTTGGACATCGTCCGTACGTGCAGGAAGCGCTACGACGGACGGATTCGTAATCCATTCAATGAATACGAATGTGGTTCCTGGTATGCCCGTGCGATGTCAAGTTACGGGATGCTGGAAGGCTTGACAGGCGTGCGTTACGATGCCATTGATGGCACGTTATTTATTGATTCGCGTATCGGAACGAATTTCACGTCATTTATTTCAACGAATACGGGATTTGGCTTAGTGGGATTGAAAAACGGCAAACCCTTTTTAGAACCTAAATACGGTACGATTAACGTCAAGAAATGCATGGTATCAGGCCAAGAAATGAACTTATAAACCTAAGAAGTCCCCCAAAAAATAATACACATGAAAAACAAAT
>Ga0209628_10003494_pt1 | contig 11053 bp, 14 predicted proteins | sample TergutCu122P4_FD_187285 | JGI IMG/M metagenome (GOLD analysis project Ga0209628, IMG submission 187285) | Cubitermes ugandensis P4 segment gut microbial communities from Kakamega Forest, Kenya - Cu122 P4 (SPAdes) (version 2) | ecosystem: Host-associated > Arthropoda: Insects > Digestive system...
CTAGGAAGAGAGCTTGCCCCATGTGCGAGAGAAAAAACCCGAGAAAGCTGCGCCAGATCGTTGGCGCCTCGGCAAAAAGGCGAAAACACGGGTAAGGCGGGCGCTAGCGGCAGGATTGCCCTACCGCGATGCCCGACAATCATTTATTTTCTGGCGGATTGCCCTCTTCGATCTTTTTCGCTTCCTCGGATTTGGTGGCATCCTTGAAATTTTTGATTCCCAAACCCAAGCCAGCGCCGATTTGCGGCAATTTACCGGCCCCAAAAATAATGACGACGATAACCAGAATAACCAGCAATTCGGGCATTCCCAAGCCAAACATAGTGTACCTCCGTTGGAAGAAAAGACCGCGCCGGGATAAACCAGGGCCTCCCGGCGGGGGAGTGTGGAGCATAGGGTAGAGCCCGGAGAAAGTCAAGGCCGCCGCGTTATGGTGTCGCGGGTCGCGGCTGGCGCGGCATATCCGCCGTCTTGTGATGTGGCCTGAACAGGGCGGGCAGCAAATGGTTTTCCGGGAAGAAATTTTGTATATTATTTAACTTTGAAACACTGCGCCGGTCACGGCACGGACAAAATCGGCCAGCACACGATTGAAGCAAAAAAATACATGGCACAAACGGCATGAACCTGCTGCTGCATACCTGCTGCGCTCCCTGCCTGCTTTATCCGGCCCGCTACCTGCGCGAACAAGGACAGGCTTTTACCGTCTTCGCCGCCAACCCAAATATTCATCCCTGCCAGGAGTATCAGCGGCGGATGGAGCAGCTCGCCGTCTGGTGCCAAAGCGAAAATATTCCTTATTACGAGGACATGCCCTACGCCATGCGGGATTTTCTCGGCGCCGTGGCCCAGACACCGGATGCACGCTGCCCGGTTTGCTACCGGATGCGCCTTGAGAAAACCGCCGCCTTTGCCGCCGAGCGCGGTTACTCGCATTTTTCGACGACGCTGCTCTACAGCCGCTTCCAGAATCACGCCCTGATCAAAGCCATCGGCGAGGAGTTGGCGGCGGCGCATGGACTGATTTTTTTCTACCACGATTTCCGCGAGGGCTGGTCGGAAGGCGTGCAGCGTTCCAAAGCGCTGGGGATGTACCGGCAGCAGTACTGCGGCTGTATCTTCAGCGAGCAGGAACGCTATGACCCAGAATTTCAAAAAAGGAAGCAGAAATGATCCCCATGATTGTGCTGGCAACCGGCAACCAAAATAAGGTGCGGGAATTTCAGGAGATTCTTGCTGGTTTTCCGGTGCGCATCGCCTCGCTGAAGGATTTTCCGAAGATTCCGGAGGCGATAGAAGACGGCAAGACTTTCGAGGAAAACGCCTACAAAAAGGCGTTGCACACGGCGAAAATCCTCGGGCTGCCGGCCATCGCCGACGATTCCGGCCTGTGCGTCGATGCTTTGGATGGCGAGCCGGGCGTCTACTCGGCCCGCTACGCCGGAGAAAAGGCCTCAGATGACGATAATTGCCGGAAACTACTGGATAAAATGGCAAACGTCACGGACCGCAAGGCGCGTTTCGCCTGCGTCATTTCCATCGCCGTGCCGTCCGGCCCGGCCCTGACCTATGAAGATTTTTGCGAAGGGGAAATCCTGCGGGAGAAGCGCGGCACCTCTGGTTTCGGCTACGATCCGCTGTTTTGGTTTCCGCCTTTGGGCAAGAGCTTTGCCGAACTGTCATCGACGGAGAAAAACCAGGTCAGCCATCGCGGTAAGGCGCTGGCCCAGCTCAAGGACGAAATCGGCAAAGTCATCAAGTGGCTGGAACAGCGGCTGGCCGAGGAAAAACCGGCGAAACCCGACCACAGCCAATTCACCGACGACTGGGCGGGGAACAGGTGACAGGGAACAGGTGACAGGGAACAGGTGACAGGTTACAGGTGACAGGTTACAGGAAAGACTTTCTGGTGCCTGTCACCTGTCACCTGTCTCCTGTCCCCTGGATTCGCATGTCGTTGCTATCGACAAAGGCGTAGGCGCTGTGTTTGTGGATCGACTCAAAGCTTTCGACGCCGGCGGAGAACCAGCAGATGTCCGGATGGGCCAAGGCCGCCACCGCCACCTTGCGTACCACGTCCTCGACGAACATCGGATTGTTGTAGGCCTTTTCCGTGACGTATTTTTCATCCGGCCTTTTCAGGAGCGCGTACAGCTCGCAGGAAGCCGACTGCTCGACCAAGGCGATCAGATCTTCGATCCATACCAGCCGGTCGGCCTTGACGTTCAACACCACCTCGGCCCGCTGATTATGGGCGCCGTGGTCGCTGATCTCCTTTGAGCAGGGGCAGAGCGTCGTCACCGGCACCCGCACGGTGATGACCATCTCGTCGCGCTCGCCGACGGTGCCGGCGAAGGTACAACTGTACTCCATCAGGCTGGTGGTGCCGCTGACCGGCGCGCTCTTTTCGATGAAATAGGGGAAGGTCATCTCCATGCCGGCGCTTTTTGATTGCAGACCTGCGCGCACCTGGGTGAGGATCTCGCGGAAGCGCCGGACGCTGAAGGCCTCGGCCGAGCGATTGAGGATGGCGATGAAGGTGTCGATACAGCCGCCTTTTGGCGAGGCGGGCAGGCTGGCCTGCATGGAAATGGTGGCGATGGTGTGCTGCGACACGCCGCCCTTTTCCTTGATCTTGACCGGAAGCTGAATATTTCTGACGCCAACTTCTTCGATGTGCATGGTTATATTCTCGTGCTGAGGAAAGAGCGCTGCCGGGCCTAAAACCAGCGATAGTCCTTGATGTACCCGGTTTTCCCGGCGGCAACAACCGGCTTTTTTGCTGCGCCGGACATGCTTTCGGTGTAGGTTATCCACTTTCTTCGTGGAGGAAGCTTTTTGAGGAAGAGGATATGACCGCGCCGTCAACCACCTTGGCACCCGTCGCCGTCCGCCTCGATAAATGGTTGTGGGCCGCCCGCTTTTTCAAGACCCGCGCCCTGGCCACCGAGGCGATCGACGGCGGCAAGGTGCATGTCGATGGCCAACGGGTCAAGCCGTCGCGCCATCTGGCCATTGGCGACCACCTGACCATTCGCGTCGGCCCGGAAGTGTTTGAGGTCGAAGTGCTGGCGCTTAGCAGTCAGCGCCTGCCGGCCTCGGCGGCGCGCCTGCTCTATCTCGAAAGCGAAGAGAGCGAGCGGCGGCGCGAACGTGAGCGGGAAATGCGAAAGCTGGCCGCCGCCGCCGGCCTGGTGAGTGCGGTAAACACCGGACGGCCGACCAAAAGAGACCGTCGAAAAATCATTGCCTTCGTGCGCAAAGGAGAGAGTCATGAAAAAGATTGAACGGGCACTTATCAGCCTCACCGATAAAACTGGCATCGCCGATTTCGCCAAGGTTTTGGCCGGCATGGGCGTGCAGCTTCTTTCCACCGGCGGCACCGCCAAAACCCTGCGCGAGGCCGGCCTGGCCGTCACCGATGTCGCCGCCTTCACAGGATTTCCGGAAATGCTCGATGGCCGCGTGAAAACCCTGCATCCAAAAGTCCATGGCGGCATCCTCTTTCAGCGCGGCAACCCGGAACACCAGAGGCAACGCGCTGAACACGGCCTGGAGGCCATTGACCTGGTGGCGGTCAATCTGTACGCCTTTGAAAAGACCGTGGCCAAACCCGGCTGTACCTTGGCCGAGGCCATTGAAAACATCGATATTGGCGGGCCGACGCTCTTGCGCGCCGCCGCGAAAAATTTCAAAGACGTCACCGTTCTCGTCGATCCGGCGGATTACGAGCTGGTGTTGCGGGAGATCCGCGCCGACGGCGATACGCGGCTCGCCACCCGTTTTTATCTGGCGAAAAAGGTCTTCGCCCTGACCTCCCGCTACGACACGGCGATCTCCAACTGGCTGGAAAAGGTACCGGTGGCCGGCAACGCCGATTTGCGGGAGGAATCATGCTGAGACTCGCGGTATTGCTGTCGGGCGGCGGCAGGACGCTCGACAATCTGCACGCCCGTATCCTGGAAAAAAGCCTGGCTGCCGAAATTCGCGTGGTCATCGCCGATGTCGAATCCGCCCTCGGCCTGAAAAAAGCCAGAGGCTACGGTTATCCGGCTTTTTACGCGAAAAACAGCGCCGACACCAACGCCATCCTCGCCGGTTACGAGGTCGATCTCATCTGCCTGGCCGGCTATCTGAAGCTCTATCGGCCACCAATGGCGATGGCCCGGCGCGTGGTCAACATCCATCCCGCACTGATTCCCGCCTTCTGCGGGCCGGGTTTTTATGGCCATCATGTGCACGAGGCGGTGAAAGCCCGCGGTTGCCTGGTCAGCGGTTGCACTGTCCATTTTGCCGACAGCTTCTATGATCACGGGCCGATCATCTGCCAGAAGGCGGTGGCCCTTGACTTTGACGATGACGCTGACGCCATCGCTGACAAGGTCTTCGCCGCCGAATGTCTGGCCTACCCGGAGGCGATAGGACGCATCGCCGAACGCGGTGTCGATTATTTCTGGGCGAGGGCCGGACAATGAAGCAGCGTATCCTGATGCGGGAGCATGACATCGAGCTGGCCCTGCGGCGCATCGCCTTGCAGATCCTCGAAAAAAATTCCGCCGCCAGCCGCCTGGCCATCGTCGGCATCCATACCTGCGGCGTTTTCCTTGCCCAAAAATTGCGCGAAATCATCGGCGTCCATTTTGCCCACGCCGTCGACTACGGCACGCTCGACATCAACCTCTACCGCGACGACTGGAGCCTGGTCAGCCAGAACCCGGTGGTGCGCACCACCGATATTGCCTTTGAGGTCAATGGCGCCGATCTGATCCTCGTCGATGACGTCATCTTCACCGGCCGCACCATCCGCGCCGCCATGGACGCGATTATGGATTATGGCCGTCCGCAAAGCGTGCAACTGGCGGTTCTCGTCGATCGCGGCGGGCGGGAACTGCCGATTCAGCCGGATTACACCGGCCTGTGCGCGGCGGTGCTGACCAACGAACGGATCACGGTGCGGCTCAATGGCCATGACGAAAACGTCGTGGTAATCGAGAGTGAATAAACCGCCGGAGCTGCTGGCCCCGGCGGGCGGCGCCGAACATTTCTTCGCCGCCCTGGAAGCGGGCGCCGACGCCGTCTACATGGGTTTGCCCGGCGCCAATGCCAGGAATCTGGCGAAAGAAGCGCGTTTGGCGGAAATCGGCGCCATGATCGCCCATGGCCGCGCCCGGGGCAAAAAATTCTATCTTGCCGCCAATAGCCTGATTTTGCAGAAAGAAATCAAGGAGCTGCTGAAAACTCTGGCTCTGGTCACAGAACTCGCCCCCGATGCTCTGATCGTCCAGGATCTCGGCCTCTTGCGCCTTATCCGCGAGCATTTTCCCACGCTCGTCTGCCACGCCTCGACACTGATGACCGCCCACAGCGCGGCCAGCGCCCGCATGTTCGCCCGCCTCGGCTGTAAGCGCGTTGTTTTAGCCAGGGAATTGACGGTGGCGGAAATCGCCGGCATCTGCCAAAACGCGCCGCTGGAAATCGAGGTCTTCATCCACGGGGCGATGTGTTTCGCCTATTCCGGTCTCTGTCTCTTTTCCTCCTATCTCGGCGGCAAGAGCGGCCTGCGCGGCCAGTGCGTCCAGCCCTGCCGCCGCGCCTACCGCATTGGCGCGGGCGATGGCGCGAGGCAAAAAGACAAGGGCGGCTATCTCTTTTCCATGAATGATCTGAGTGGCCTCGAGGCGATACCCGCTTTGCGCCAGGCCGGGGTGGCGGCGCTGAAAATCGAGGGACGGCAGCGTTCGGCCCACTACGTCGCCACGGTCGTCGCCGCCTACCGCCGCGTGCTCGATGCCGATCCCGCGTTCGCGGAAAATATTATAAACGAGGCGCGGGAACTGTTGGCCGGCGCCATGACCCGCAAGACCGGCGATGGCTATTTCTTCTCGCCGCGCCCGGACAAGGCGATTACGCCGTGGCATTCCGGCAACCTGGGGCGCTACCTTGGCCGGATGGCGGCGGCGAAGACGCGCCACGCCGATGACCTGCCGCCGCTGCGCCTGGCCGCGCCGCTGGCTGTCGGCGACCGCCTGCGCCTGCATCTGGAGCCGTCCGGCGAGCGGCTCGCCTTTACGCTCAAAGAACTGCGACTGGCCGGCCGCGAGGTTAGCGCTGGCAAAACCGGTGACGAGGTAACTCTCCGCCCGCCGAAGTTGCCGGAGGGTGGTTGGCGCTCTATTGATTGCTATCTCGTCGATAAAACACAGGAAACGAAAGAGCTTCCGGCCTTGCCGCTACGGGCGGTTGAAAAAAAGCTCCAGGCCGTCGAAACGGCGAAACGGGTTTGGCTACAGGATCTGGCCAGACGCTTGCTACCGGCGCCGGCAACGGCCAGGGAAGAAGCAGGCCGGAAAAAACCGAGGACGCAGGGCGGCGGCAAAACCTCATCCCTGCCGCTGCCCTGGTGGCTGCGCCTCGACACCGCGGAAATACTGAAACAGCCGCTGCCGGGGCAAGCGGAAGCCGTCGTCTTCGATGTCAATCCGCGCCTGATGCGGCAGGCAGAGGCCCTGGCGCGGCGGTTCGGTGTCGAGCGGCTGATTGCCGCCTTGCCGCCGATCATTTTTGACGGCGAGCGGCAAAAATACGAGGGCGTCCTGAAACAATTGCGCCGCCTCGGCCTGTTCCGCCTGCAACTCGGCCATATCGGCCAACTGGCGCAGTTCGACCTCGGCCGCTGGCGCCTTGCCGCCGATTACACCTTCAACCTGATGAACGCGCTGGCCCTGGAACAGGCCGCGGCCTTGGGATTTGCCAGCCTGCAACTGGCCATCGAACTCGACAAAGACAATCTGCGCCAGGCCATTCAGGCGTTCAAGAATGGCTCGGGCGGGCGGCGCAGCCAGCTCGGCCTGACCATCTACGGCTGGCCGGCGCTCTTTACCGCCCGGCTCTCCGCCCCGTTTTTCGCCGTGGAAAAACCCATCATCAGCCCGAAAAACGAGGCCTTTCGCCACCGCCAGAGCGAATGCGGCAACCAGATCCTGCCGCTACGCCCCTTTTCCCTCATTCCCCATCTGCCGGAATTAGCCGTCTCCGGCCTCGATTACTGCCTCATCGACCTGCGCGGCGCCCCCCATCCACGTCGGGATATGGAAGAACTCGCCCGGCGGCTTGACCAGAGGAAAACTTCGGGCAAATTGTCCTCGTTCAATTACACAGGTAACTTTGGTTGAAGCAGCTCGACGGCGGGCAAAGCAAGTGGACAAGGCAAGTAGACAGCAACCGTGGCAAAATAAATTCATTGCTTAACACGGTTACTGCCTATTCTTAGTTATTTATTTCCTTGAAGCTGCTGCAAGTAGTGGAAAGTTCCTTGTCGCAAATGGAGAGCAGCTTGAGGATGGCGGCATTAGAGGCGTATTTCTGCTTCAAGGCAGGGGCAAGCATTTGGGCTTTTTTGCAGTATTTATTGAGGGCACGCACGATTTCCTTTTGCCTTTGCGGGTTGAAGGTTTCTTCGCCCGCAAAATGCTCACACATCGCAGCATTTTCGGTAAAACACTTTACGTCATCGGGAAAGCCCTCAAAACCCTCTGAGCTAAAACCTATGCTCTCAAAGAAAGTTTGGCTTTGCTCAAACGCTACGCCCTTCGCGCACAGCGGGGCGGGATCTTCAGAGGCGTTTGAGATATTCGTTGCTCCTCCACAGGCGGCCAGCAACGCTGAAACGAAGAGTGTCTGCATCAGTGAGCCAAAAGAATTTGCCATGATAAAAAACCTTCAATGTCCGTTCCTAGACCAATGCGGCGCATCTGAGGTAAGTTTGATGACACCGTAGCTACGGCCAACGTTGTGGAGTGCGGTATTGCCTGCGCCATTGCGAGGGTGTGTGGTGATCGTAACGGTTTGACCCAAGCCGTCGACTATCGTCAGCGTGCCAGACCAGGTAATAGTCATGTCAATCGCTTCACCGGCCATATGTAACGAATCCAAGGAAGGCTGGAATACGAGGTGATAACCTGATTTCATTTCTCTGGCTGCTTTCAATGATGCGCGCTCAGAATAGTTACCATTGGAATCGTTGTGTACCCAGTTGATGGGGACGACGGTGGATTGTCCCGTTACTGTTACGCCTTCAGTACACATCCTGGTAGCCTCCTGCGGGGTGACCGACCTATTCGCAACCCTCCAGGACATATTCATTAGAAGCGCCCGCTGTCTTGGACGGAGAGTTGCGCTGACGGAAACACTAGCTGTTGCGTTTCGTAATGCACGGATAAAACGCTCTGTGTTGTCGCGGAAACCACCCGCTAAGTCCAAAGTGCTGTTGCTCGTTGGGAAATGAGAACACCAATGACGCCCACTTTGCAGGTTGGAAGGCATGCTCATGTTTAAGTTTCTCACTAATGCCTGAATTAACCGGCTCGCTTTAGCGCGTCCGGGTTGAACGCAATGTTAGACCGCATAGCTGCGGTACCAAGCCTGCACCTCACCGACAAACTGCCCCCAAGAATCAGGATTTTGCAAAGCGCGCAGCGGAACAATCAATGCGTTGCCGTTTTTGCCTGTGATTACCAATGCTTCGTTTTCCTCTGCAACGGAAGCTACCTCGCCCCAAGTACACTTACCTGTGAGACGGCCAATTTGAGTAGACCAACCCTCTGGCCCAATATTGAGAGTGCGCTCCTTATTTTTGAACATGAGCTGCGGCCAAACAGCAAACAACAATATGACGATTGGTAAGGCAAGCACGAAGGACAGAAAAATGAAACTAACTTGCAATGGCGGCTTTGCTGAAAGAGCGACAGAGAATGTAACAAAACCTGCCATAAGCACATGCACACGCCACAGCTTTGCACGCCATGCACGCCAGTACCAATGCCAAACCTCTTGGCGTGATGATTGATAGTGTAATGTGTAGCTCATGTCGGATGACGTTGATAGCCTAACGCTCAAACTAACCGGAGACGAAGCTGTCCGGGTTGAATGTAATGTTAGGCATTTTATTCCGAGTTGACCGGTAATGACTCATAGCCGTTCCCTTTACCGCTCAGCCAGCGCACATGCGTTTTTCCCTCCTTGCGTAGATGGGATAACGCCGAGAGGAGCAACGGATGTTTCAGATCGACGCGGTTCAGAAAACGGCGAACCCCGTTTGTTTCGACCCTGAGGAAATGTGCTTCGTCTGGCTCGTCAGCATAACTGCGTGCAATGAAACAAATAGAGCCATCAGTGAAGCGGTAGATATCGTACTCATAGTAGTAATCATACGTGCCAGACTCGTCCGGATCACTGGAGTCAATCTGATGGGTCCGCTCAACTTGCATGGAATGAAGCCTAGCGCATAAATTAAGCGGCTCGCCGCTTTTGCGCGTCCGCCTTGAACACCAAGTTAGACCTTGGCGACAAAACAGAAGAATGCCACGGCCTGACGACGAGCGTAAGCCGTGAAAAAGCTATTTCATTTCTCCTTTCATTTGGTTAATAACATTATGATCTTTTAACTTAACTGCTTTGCCTGCTCCATGTGGTGCAGCCCAAGAGAATCCCGAAGGTTGAGTCCATGTTCTAATTTCTACAACCGCATCTGCTCCAAGCTCTCTTGCCCTTGTGGCCATAGATTCATAGACGTTACCAGACGAACCATACCAGATTTTTCCTACCTGGATGTCGGCAATCACTTCGAATTCAGTACCAGCAGGTAGTGGCTGTTGTGTTAGAAATACTTTATTTTGATGCGATGGATATTTATTTTCTGAAATTTTATGTGTATCTGTAGTGTCGTGAATAATCATAGGACTGTGAGCAGAGCATCCCAATAATATGCCAGAAAGAATAAATACAAAGCTCGCCTGTTTCACTATATTGACCGTCTTGATTGCTTTTTCCATTGAATCCTCCTCGTTAATTGTTTTTTTGCCTATCTCATAAATTAACCTGCGTGCCGTAGGCACGTCCGGGTTGAATGCAATGTTAGGCGCAGCGCTATCTATCGAAACTCCTCGCCACCCAGCAAGTCTTTGACTGCGTGCGTGTAAACGTTGAATTTAGGAGGGTAGGCGTTACTGCCGTGCGAATTTGTCGTCTTGCCAGCGAGCATGATACTCACGTGCCACTGGGTTCCATCAAGCACGGACGGATCAATATACTCTTTCTGCCAATGCCAGAGGTCGCTCGTGTCTACTGCTTTCCAAAACTGCCGCCACTGGTTTTCCGACGGCGTAATGAGCTTACTTTTTTCTTCAGCAGTTTTAGTCTTAGGGTTCCAGTCCCGTGTACGATATGTGAGCGAATTACCTTCAAGTTCCACTGTATACGATGGGCTGAGGAAACCGCCGAGATATAGAGTCATTTGTGTTGGAAGATAGGTGTCCTGATGATTCAAATTCGTTTGCTCCTGCGCTTGGACATTGGTGGCGAAACATAGAATGAACGCCTGCATTAGTAGCCATCGAATCGTTGCAAATTTCAAAGTCTCAGATCCTTTTCATAACACTTTAATTAACCGGCGCGCTTTGGCGCGCCAAGGTTTAATACAATGTTAGGCTTTTAATAAATGAGGAAAATGATCGAATATCACTGAGCCTAAGTAGCCTTATCGCTATTACGCCACTGTTTCGACATTCAGTCCCAACTTGTCGGCTTTCTTTCGCAATGCTTTGTCAAAGGTAAGAAACGGCTCACCGTCGGTTTGTGCTAGGTTCAGCGCATCTGCAAAATCCATCCCCGCGCAGTGATGAACCAGGGCAGCGCGCACGGTGTCGGCCTGCACCAAGACGATACGTCCGCTGGCATCCATCCATTCGACGAAGTCGGCAAATTGCGCGGGCGAAAACCGGTAAACCGAACGAAGCACCCATTCGGTTTCCAGAATCACAGTCGGGAATACTCGCCACGGATGCGCCGCCAATGAATCCACGGCGACCTGATGTTCGATGGCGTTGTCACCTGTCGCCAGCCGAACAAGAACGTTGGTATCAACGGCGACCGGTTTCATGAGACAGATCCACCGGCTTGCACAACTTAGCGGTAGAAAGGCTTACACCAGCCGGGTTGATGGGTTTCCATTCCTTTACACCTTCCGGTTTGAGCACGATGTTGCCGTCCTGGATGT
>Ga0209628_10003495_pt1 | contig 11052 bp, 6 predicted proteins | sample TergutCu122P4_FD_187285 | JGI IMG/M metagenome (GOLD analysis project Ga0209628, IMG submission 187285) | Cubitermes ugandensis P4 segment gut microbial communities from Kakamega Forest, Kenya - Cu122 P4 (SPAdes) (version 2) | ecosystem: Host-associated > Arthropoda: Insects > Digestive system >...
TGGGAGAAGAAAAAGATTTCTTGCCTCTGTCGTCAATCGGGCATTACACACACGTCTATGTGACTTGCAGGCCATGCTGTTGTGTGGAAAGATCCTCTTGCAAGAAGTGTATAACTTATTTAACGGATAAGTGGAAGCAGTAACTGAAATACACCTAGCGTGTATGAAAGTCTGCTTACCACATTGAGGAATCGATTGTTTTTCAGGTGTTTAGACAAAAGTAGGATATTCGTAGCTTATTCACAATCGCAATGATGACTCATCCGCTTGACGAACGTCACTCATTATCGCAGGACTGGTTTTGTCACGAACTTTGCCTGAGCAAGGCTGTTTTCAGAGAATTCATTTTGCTTGCGACGAAGGCAACTGCCAACTGCACACCTACGAAAGAGGTAAATTAGTTGTATTAGAAACACTAACATTATAAAATTCACGGTCTTAGAGTAACAAAATAGGCAATTAAGGCATTACACTCTTCCTGAGTGTAGCAACTACTATGGTTTGAACAGGTTTAGGCACATAACTAATGTACCGTTTTCAAAATTCTGTGCGGCTTACATTCATTACAATATTACATACTCTGAGTGTGTGTTTGTAGCCTTGGTTATCCAGCATGTAGAATGCATGCGCCGCATTATATTGCCACTTGTGGTCTCTCCGGCTATACAGCATTTTTCTACATTATCTCATAAACGGCACGATTTTCGGGGGGGGGGGGGATGTTCTTGAGCATTAAATGTGTATTTTGATTTTCTCTACAATATTTTTCTGCAACATTTCTCATTCTAAGACGAACTGGGCAACTTATTATCATAAATGTACATAGGTCTTCATCATAAGTAGCCGTCATTTTGTCAGATTTTAATGAGACAAAGTGTTTTCTCTGCAGAGTTTCGAAAAATACTCAAATATAAAATTTAATGAAAATCAGTCCAGTGGGAGCCGAGTTACTGTATGCGGAAAGAAGCACTGACGAATGGACAGACAGACAGACAGACAGACATGACGAAGCTAATAGTCGCTTTTCGCAATGTTGAGAACTCCCTAAAAATACTTCGTTTCGGGTTAAATATAAAAAAGCAGAATAAATATTAAGACTACAGTCACCTGCTATGCGACGTCATCTGATTCATAAATATGTGCCGAATTTTCGGAGCAACCTTTTGCCTATATCGCCTTTTACTCTGAAGAGGGAATGGGGCAGAAAAATCGCCCAAAATTAAATAGATTTGTTCGCACTGCAGAAGACGGTAACGGCCGTACCTTCGTCATGTCTGTCCGTCCGTCTGTCTCTCCGAATGCAAAAACGCGACTCTTACCGGACAGATTTTCGTAAAATTCCATTCTTGAAATTTTTAAGAAAATTTGTAGACATAATTCCTTTTCGGCCGAAACCAGAAAAGTAACAGATATTTCGTTTGAAACAAACATACATTTACAAAAACATATCGCTGTGACTGGCCTGTAAAAATGAGATTAACTGTGTTCTTTGTGACATACAAGCTGAGGCCGAAGAGAATGTTTAAGATATAAAATTTGAGAAACCCTGCCTTGAACAGATCGTTTAGGAAAATATTAAAATTGAGCTTCGAGAAATATCTTGGAAAATATACTACTTTTATTACACTGCATGGCCTAGGCGGTGGCGCTTTTGGTTGAGGCACTGCGCTACAAACCGGAAGGACGCAGGTTCGATTGCCCATGCGGCCTCTGAAATGGGTAATTGACTTATTACTTCCGGTAGCGATGTGGCCCTGGGGTCGACAGCCTCTGACAGAAATGTGTACCTGAAGTATCTTCTCTGGGGTGAAAGCGGCCGGTGCATAGGGATGACAACCTTGCCACCTTCATGTGCCGACTGTCTAGAAATTCTAGGAGCCTCAAACTCCTGAAGCCCTAAGGGTCTGTCCAGGCCTGTATGGGTTTGTTTTGCCTTTACCATTACATGGGATATCGAAGGACAAATTCGAGTAGTTTACATTTCTTATTTGTGTTCGACAAGTTCGGACTTTGAATCTACGTTCGGAGACCACTGCGCTGATAGATTTTTTCCGTATTTCAGATCCTTCAATGTAAATAATTTTGTATTACCTTGAAATACACCAAGTTCCCCCCCCCCCTTCAACTTCTTCCCAATTTACTACTTGCAGCCTACGATTCGACTGTCCATATGCCAGGCACATAAAAGTCATTAAGTAATTTAATAGCAAATAAATCAAGAAGATCATGCAAAGAAAACTGGAAGATGGTTTTGAATTAGGCACCAAGGGTTCCTTGAAGTACCTCGAATGCATTACCTTTGAAAAACTGAGGAAATCCGTATGAAAATAATTCAGGGTAGAAAATACAATCACCGGGGATCAAACCGGGAACCTTCCGATTACAAATTACGGTGTATCTGCTGTGATGTCATTATAAAGTCGGCAGCTGGTACAGCTGATAATCAAATCGAAGAATTTCGTCTCCAATTTCTACAGGGTAACAGCATTCTTGCGAGGAAGTCAGGATGAAGCGCCTGTGGATCTATCTAAGTTTGCTCACGATCGCCTGTGCCATGCCGCCAGAGACCGTCTCCAATCTAACGTTCCCAACATATTTCAATATCGGCATAGCCACGGCGGCCTACCAGATTGAAGGCGGCTGGAACGAAAGCGGTAAGATTTTCTACATTCACTAGTAAGAAACTTTAACAGACAGTGAATACTGAGGATTTAACACCGTCAGTTGGACAAATAAACACTATTCCGTTTCACGCTACATGTTTCGATCGAAAACGATCATCATCACGCGTTCTCTACAAATACTCTCATATAAAATATTTATTACAATAAAATTGAAGTTATTGACAGTATCTCATGTAAGCAGTCGGTTGTGTAATCACTGTGGTTTATTTTAGATTTCTTACGATGATAATTCCTAAAATAGAGGTTAAACATCAAAAAATTGAAATTGGAATTTGTGGGTAAAATTCCATGTACTTATTCAAGTAAATGGCTGGACACTTGTCTTGATTATTATTTTCAGTTTGTATCGCAGGCGGTCTGCATGTATGACTGAAGATTTATTTTAGTAGATATGTACTAAGTTTGTGTATTCAATGTATCTAACCCTCACTAGTTACTCCATTGTGCTAGTACCATTTTACGGGTTTTTTATTTAGAGTATTTACGATCTGCTATACCAATGTTTAATAAGCAAGAGACAGCTTATTAGACGAAACAGTGTGTATTTATGTGCTTTACTAGACAAAATGGGATGGATAACGTGAAATCGGTAATTGGATAGTAGTCTGAACTAATTACACTTCTTATTGTCACAAACGACTTCTTTAAGACTGATCTTAATATTTCACAGCCCCCTTCTACGTTCCTACAAGCGGCTGTTTTCAATAGAGCTTCTCTTATTAAATTTTTAAATATTTCCAATAAATTCAGCACCATACCTAGTTCACGTTCCCTCTTAAACCGACAAAACTATAACAGTACTAAACGATCTTCTATGTTATCTGAAATAAACACATGTTCATGTGACGTACTCTTTATCAACAAAGAACTGTCTTGAGGGAACTGGAGAAAGCCTGTTTTCATCGTTACGTGAACTACGTATGACTTTGTATATTTATTAAGTATTCTGTATAATAAATTGGAGCAGGACCCTCTCACATTAACATAGGTTCGGAAAAATTATGTGTTACTGTGCAAATATAAGAACCATAATTGAATGAGTCAGGAAATCTTTAGATAAATTTTTAATCAAAGTGGCCAGATCCGTATACGTAGACACAAATTATATAGACAGACAAAAGAACAGACAGACCTTTACGATAATTTGCTTCATATGCAGTTCGTGCAAGAAACTTGTGGTGCCTTACTCAATGACTTTGTGTTAATTTTACAAATTTCCTGTCATTCGCATGACGACCTTCAATGGGAGCCTCACCTGACTTTACATTCCTGCTACCTGTCACGAGATTATAGCTGCTGCGTGTAGAAAAAGGGCACAATATGCCAGTATTCCCTCATTTCTGCTTGCAGAAGCACGCTAACATACGAAAGCTCATACGACTTCGCGCCTTTCGTGACGTCAGCGCAGGCTTGCTGGTCAAGCGCCTAGAAGCTAATTAGAATCATCTTAACTCGCCCCTTACTGCGTTTCCTTTGCAGGTAAAGGAGTTAGTATTTGGGATATGTATGTTCATTACACCCCCTGGATTATCGACAGTTCGACTGGTGACGTCACTGCTGATTCGTACCACCTCTACAAGCAGGATGTGAAGGCCTTAGTGCAGCTGGGGGTAAGACTTAGCTACATGTATCCACCTTATTCCAGAGCAATGGCTCATCTAGTTTTTATTTTATCGAAACCCAAACTTAATTACTTGCTTACAAAACCGAAACTTGTCCATATCCTGACAGATGAATTCAGGTCACACTCCTCAGGGTCCTTATTTTAATATTCTACTTCTAGCTACCCATCATAATTTGTAGGTCGTCTGTGTTCTTCATGTTTTTCGATAATAAGTTCTATTCTAAACGTTCTACATGCACCACCTTTCGTCATTTTTCCAATCTCAATAATATTGATGCCAATTTCAAGTTATTAAGTTCCTCATTATGCAGTTTTCAGCAATTACCTTACATTTTCTTCGTCTGAGTAACAAGTGCTCTTTTCCGCATTCCAAACAATATTTAATCCTTTAAAGTTCAGTTTACACTATACGGGGTAATTGTGAAGTAAATACGTGATGTTGCATGGCTATATACCCTGAAGTGACTACTTTACAATTGCGTGTTGCCCATTGTTTCCCAAGTTAAGCAAAACTGTACTTCCAGCAAGAGTGAGCACTAACACATTTTGCGCTTCCTGTTCGTGGGTGTGTTTAAAGCCATTTTCGTTATGTCGGGATTGGGCGTGGGGGAAGAGACCGAATGACTACTGCAAAGCATCAGGCTTCATTTATATTTGTTGGGTTGGCACAAAAAAATGTACCGACCAAAACCGAGAAAACTTGAATTGTGGCAGCTTTGAGATATTTTTCCTCTGTTCTTCGTAACTTATTAAGAAAAGTTTTTGGGTCTGTTTCTTCCAAGTTGAACTAAATGTATTCGGGCTTTAAGAGTGTGCAAGAATTGTAATAATATAGCATTCTGTTTAAGGTACACATCAATTTAACATTATGTGTTTTCTTTCCAATCACTGTGTCTATACCACTGTATTTAACATTAATAATACAATGTACGTGTAAACTACATTAAGGCGCATTCGTGGCAATATTATTGCCGTGTAAAAGCAAGAAGTATTATATATTCCGAGTGTGTGTTTGTACCCTTAGGTGTCCACCAAGCAATGTGCATGCGTCATATTCTATTGTCTTCTCTGACCTCTCTGACTCTACCATATTTTTCCACGATTTTCGAAAAAAAAAATATTGAACATAAGTTTTGATTTCCTCTACTACTTTCGTCTGAAACATTTCTCATTTCGCAGAAGAATTGAACGATATATCATAAATGTGCATAGGTCGTCATGTAAAGTACCCGCTATACTTGAGAGATTTGAATGAAAAATGAATCTTCTCAACAGATTTCCGAAAAGTGTTCAAATGTGAAGTTACTGAAAATCCGTCCAGTGTCAGCCGAGTTGTTCTATGCAGAAGAACAAAGAGACAGACTGTACGAGTATATGATGGAGCCAAAAGAAACTTTTCGCAAATCTGCAAGCATGCATACAAAATCTGCACTATTATTCACATGTTTCCTAAGCTTTCCGAAGCAAGCAGTCACTATTTCCCCCAAACACTTTTTAAAATTCGTCTTTATAATGGGGGAAAATATATTTTGGGGGGCAGAAAATGAATAATTACAGTCCAGATTCATTTCGATTTTCAAAGCTTTAGTATGCCACTATTTGTGCAAGATATTCAAATATACTGAAGCTGACACTGTTGTACAAAGGGCTCACGAGATTGACCATGAAATTTACTGTCTTATGAGAGAGAACGCCGTGTGTGTTTATCGATAAATACCCATATTTCGGGAGAATCTGCTGAGGGTATTGGCATGTAGAGGAGTACACATAGGGGTACTTGAAGCAGAGAGCACAGAGGTCTCCGAAGTTTTCCTATCATTCTAATAATACACATAGCGTCATATCACAGAAAGACAGTAGTACTTTCATGACAATTGTGTTTATGCAGGTGGATTTCTACCAATTTTCAATATCGTGGTCACGTATACTGCCAATCGGCCATGTTAACGTGAAGAACCCTGCTGGAATAGACTACTACAATCAGCTTATCAACGAACTGCTTCACAATAATATACAGCCAATGGTAAGTCCAATTTATCAAAGGATGGCTTCTGTCTGTTGCAAGGATTAAAATGGCTATTCATTTTTCTTCTTTCTTAGCAACTTCTAGGCTTTTTTAATTAAAATTTCAATTTCGACATTTGGTTTTCAAACATTAATTTTAATATGTTATGGAGATTTCCTTTGATAATTTACCACTAGATTACTTTCCTTACTTGAGGAAGACATTAGACTCATGAGATTACGTTGCTATTTCTTTATCTGGCTGTATATGTGTCTGTGCGCGCGCGCCAAGTGCATGTTTCACTTTTTAACCAACTGAAATTCTTTTTAAACTTTTGCACGAAGTGTTTGTTAATGAAAGCCACATCAGATTCATTAAATTTAAGTTTCCGTGTTGAGTAATAAAATGGACACTGCACACAACTTGCAGTTTATCACTCAGACATTTCGTGTAATTTCTTTTTTCAAGTAAAATTTTCTTCACAGGAATTCAATAAGAGAGGAAAGAGAGGCAGTAGGATTATCTGAAGCAAAGGTACCTAAGTACCAAGCTACAAGTTTTCACATTCCATAAAGTCTTCAACTTGGTACTGCCATAATAAACTCAACACTCAAAAATAGGCTATATTTTGAGTTCTTTACAGCCATTCTGAATAACATCTTGTAACTTTTCACTGAAAGTAAGTTGTGTTCCAGTTCGACTATTAAATTAATTTGATAGCACAGTCATCACTGCGGAACTTGATATACTAAGAATCACATTTTATCATTTTTTTATAAATTTCAGGTGACAATATACCACTGGGATCTTCCTCAGACACTGCAAGATTTGGGCGGTTGGGTTAACCCTGTAATGGCAGATTACTTCGAGGATTATGCTCGTGTATTATTCTCTACATTTGGTGACAGGGTGAGCTTCTTCTGAAAAGTAATCCACTTTGATAAGTCGCATTAGTGCAACAATATACATCAAGGTTATAGGATTATCAATCCAGATTCCTAACTTGGAGCTCCAGGTTTAAATCTGTGGCCGTAGGCAAGCTATACTAAGGTTTTCAGGAGTTTTCTAAGAGCGTTCAGAAACAGACCGCCACAGGGGAACATAGCGGAGCTGGCGGACGGGCCTACTGGGTAAGGTGAGGTGGCGAGGGGTTTTCATTTGCTTGGAACCCACTAGATGATCTGTGCTTGGAACTACAGTATGACAAGGTCACCTGACTTGGGGAGGCGGATAGGACTAGACCAAACATGAAGTTGTCGTTGCGTTAGTGATTCGCTCCTAGCTGAAGTTCGAAAATTCTACCTGCCGGAAACCGTGCACTGCACTATATATATTCCAGCATCTCCAATTCAATAATCATCCTCTCCTGCCACTTCATATATTTCACCTTAAGCTACTAACAGGCGGTTTCAAAAAAGTCAGGAAGTTATTTCTTTACATGCAAAATATTTTTATCAAAAAGGGTGTGTAATGTGACTTGACTTCCCTTTTCTGTGATGATTAAGAAACAACTTTCCTCAGAGCGCAAATAAGAGGTCGCCGGCTACAGCGCACATGCAACATGTCTAATGTGTAGATCTGTAATAATGAAGGTTTTGTACCGCACCAATTTCCCCACTCAGGGTTTTATATTGCTTGTCCCTAAGGTTCATTGCGTGAGTATTAGTGCGTAGTTATAATAAAAGTGAATGCTCCGTCTTAAATTACGTCAATATGTAAGAGCTCTGCACCCATTACAGACTTTTGCTGTTCTTTCTCACCTTCGTTTTAGTTATAACAGAGGCAGACTAGAAGGAAATTATAGAAAATGAAATACAACTTAAAAAAATAATGGAGGACCAGATGTGACGGACGTCAATATGCGTGGTAGGTGTGGCGAATGTGTATAAAATGTTAGTCCGCAAATTCCAGGTACGTTCCCCAGCACCCTGTCCTGTAACAGCCTCAGCCTAGGTTCTTCCTTAAGCAGTATATTTATCACATTTGTTATACATTTGCAGGTGAAGTGGTGGATCACTATCAACGACCCTCACAGTATTTCGTATGGATACAGCGACCCGCAGTCCTTTGCCCCGGGAGTGAACGGCACAAATGTAGGATACTACCTGGCAGCACACACGTTGATAAAGTCTCACGCCAGAGTGTACCGTCTATACGAAAAGGAATTCAGGAAATCACAGGGAGGTAAATAACGCCAGCATTATTAAATACTGCAGAGGGAATAATAAAGATGAAGGCATTTTAGGAAAATTGCCTCCTTAAATTTGAAGAAGAGTATGAGATCATGCTGTATGAATGTGTGTGTGTGTGTGTGTGTGTGTGTCTGTCTGTCTGTTTGGCGGTCCTCACATATAACTAGCTGACAGATTTTCACGAAATTTAGCGTAAACATTATGCCAATGGAAGATAAGTCAACGCCGTATTTTTAGGTGACTCTCTACTCCTACGGAGTGAATATTAATATCTGTCTGCTCGTCCTTCCTTCCCTAACTTCGCATGTAACAAGCAATCAATCTCTGAATAAATCACCAAGAAATTTAATATTTACAAAGATTACATCAATCGAGCTACTTCAATTTTGGTTACAGTCGAAGACTTTACATGAAAATTCATAAGTATTTCTGTGTGTACCTTCAGAGGGTATAATTGTAAATTTTATGTTTTTTGCACCGTGCATTGTAATATAATTATACAATATAAACCAACGAAATGCACATTTTCTAAATTAATATTTTAATTTTTAATTTTTATGTCTTCTAAATGTTTCGAAACCGAGGGTTCATCTTCAGGAAGACGGTTTTATGTACAGTTATGGTATGGTATGTTTAACATGCATCAGTATAAGCATATTTTTCTACCTATCAGACTGCTTATACTGACGCATGTAAAACGTACCTTACCTTAACTGTATATACAACCGTCTTCCTGAAGATGAACCTTCTGGTTCGAAACATGTAAAAGAAATCAAAATTAAAAATTAGAATATTTATTTAGAAAAGGTTCATTTCGGTGGTTTGTATTGTATAATAGACATAATTGTACTAATTATTACACGCGAAGAAGAGACTCGAACACTTTTATAATGTCCTGAAAATGGTTGTAATTTCAATAAATTGCTGTAATAAAATACGAATTTTAAGCTTTATATTGACTACTCTTACTGAGGTTATGTCTTATACGCACCTTCAGCAGCAGCAGCGAGCGGTTGCTAAGATACGGAAAGTAATTTTGACGTTTATTGCGTAAAAAGAGGAAAAAATACTATGAATTGATCCCATTCTTTAGCGTTTTGCTTGCAGTAATCAAATTTTTGTATTCACGATTTAAAAATGCACAGGAAATTAACAACGACACCAGAAATGTTACGTTATGCGCTTCTTATGATGTAAAGTACTCGTATATGTTGTAAGTCGAAAATTAGAAACTTCGATAGGATGCGAAACTTATCTCACAGATTTAACGTAACCACTGCTTGTGTTGCAGTAACAACTCATTTAGAGGAACTACACAAATGTAATAATAATAAAGCCAAGAGATGTGCTTGGCTAGAAATTTGTGCAACTAATAGGCAGAACTTGTGAATCCTGCAACGAACTGCTTATTACACACGGTGAAAATGGAGTCCGAGACATATATCATGTTCAGGCGACTGGAACCCATGGAGAAAAATTTCGCTGTTTCACATGTATAAGAAGATATGTGGCAGTCAATCTTCTTTGGATGTGCGGTTAGGAAGAATTTTCTTTATCCTCTCTACGTTAGTGGTGTAAGCAAGATACCGTTTTTCGTTCAAAAGCTGTTTAAATGGAAATGGAGCTTCTAAATAATTTCTTTCAAGTCTAAATTTATGTATATCACAATACATAAATATTCATTTGTAACTCACAAAACACCAATTGCACGTCCTTGGAAACCCGAGTATAATGAGGGGTGAAAATCGCTTTATTTGAAAAACACACGAACCTGATAAATGCACTGTTCGGGCAAAAGTCAGCATATTGTAGCGTGAAAGGAAGTGGTGTTATAAAAAGCACTAAATACAAATGTTGAAAAAATTGCAATTTTTAATACGTAATTAAGTTTATCCTATAATTATAACAGCATTTCAATTATATTTATCACAATCTTTAACTATGGGAGAGGGTGAGAAAGAATAGTGACAATGGAAATGATAAAAAGAGGTAGAGTAGAGGGTTACAGAAGAGAAGATGTAAATGCGAAAGTAAAAAATAAAGAAGACACTGGAGGAAGAATAAAGATTCAAAGAGAAAATTTTACCCAAAAGACTACACTTGCGCTTTCATAAAAATGTCACAAACTCGTAACGGAATATCTTATACTTTATACAAAAAAAAAATGAAGATACTTTTCTTTCAGTTCTTCAACGGGCGTCATACTCTGTGGACCTGTTACTGATTTAGTTTTTATTTAACAGGAAATTGAATGTTACCCACCAACTAATGCACTTTCAATGCAATTATATATAAGTTTAAAATGTTAACTTTAAAACACTTAAGAACACTCCGACATGTTTCGATCTTAATAGATCATCATCAGGGAGTTCGTCGGTGCCTCGTTAAGATCACTGAGTTTAAAATTCTTAAAAGTCAATCGTGGTGATGTGGCAGCATAACGTTTATTATGTGTGTGTGACGTTCAGTGCGGTGAAGTATGTTGGACTACCTCACCACACTGAACGTCACGCATACATAATAAACGTTATGCTGCCATATCACCAC
>Ga0209628_10003496_pt1 | contig 11051 bp, 12 predicted proteins | sample TergutCu122P4_FD_187285 | JGI IMG/M metagenome (GOLD analysis project Ga0209628, IMG submission 187285) | Cubitermes ugandensis P4 segment gut microbial communities from Kakamega Forest, Kenya - Cu122 P4 (SPAdes) (version 2) | ecosystem: Host-associated > Arthropoda: Insects > Digestive system...
TCTCTTCGGCGGCGCCGAACGAATCGCCGTTTACCGAAAAAGAAATCACCACCGGATCGCCGGAAGTTATTTCCGGAACTCCTTTATCACAGGAAGAGAGCAGCAAAGAAAAGCTGCACAGGAGCATAGCCAAAGACATTAAAGACTTTGAAGTCTTTTGAGACATTACACACATTACGTTTTTCATCTTTTTTAATTTAAAAAATTATTAATTGTTAATTCATTTATTTCTCATTTTCCTCCTCCGTGCGCTGTCGCACACGGCTATAAACCTGCAAACGCTACGCGCCTCCCCTCTCCTTGTGGAGAGGGGCCGGGGGTGAGGTATAAAAAAAATCGACAGTGCTTCTTCCCGCAAAGGAAGAAACGCTGCCGAATATGGGCGTTAGCTTACTCGAAAATGACTTAAAAATGACTCGTAACTCGCTGTGGTTTAAGGAGTTACCCCCCCCCCACGATATACGGCTCCTACGCAGGGTTCCAAGGTCGGAACCGAGTCGAACAGAAAACAGGGCGCTGTTTTACCGGATAAGTCCAATCTGTTTTTTTGTATTTTCATCTATTAAATTATGCTACAAAAACTGTGCCAAAGTGATTGCGCTTGTAATTTTTTCGATGCAAAGGTAAGAATTTTTTACAAACAGTTGCATTGGTTGGTAGAAATTATTTCAAAATTTATAGGGGAAAGATACAACATTTTAAGTTAACTCGTATAACTCCGAAGGCGTATTCCGTTTCAATGCCCGAAGCGTTACATCTTTTCCGACGCGAATCCCCTGTCTTCCAAAAGCTATTTCAACGGTTTTACAGGCTAACTCCGGATGATTATTTTCGCGGCTCAGATGGCAAAGCCAAATATTCCGAAGGTGCGGACAGAAATTATTTGCCAAGAAATCAGCGGTTTCCGTATTGCATAAATGACCGGAGCCATTCGTAATCCGTTCTTTCAGAAATTCGGGATAGCGACCGTTGGCCAACATTTCCCGATCGTAATTGGCTTCAAGAATCAGATGGTTGGCTAAACGAATATGCTCTCCAACCGTATCGTTGATATGTCCCAAATCGGTGGCAAGAACGATAATCTCGTCCCCGTATTTAACCAAATAACCTACGCAGTCGGCCGAATCGTGCGGAACTTCAAAAGCAGTAACAGATAAATCGCGTATTGCTACCGGTTCGCCTTTTCGGATAATCCGGCGGGAAGAAACCAATGGCTGATCGACAAAACGGCTGCTATCAATGCCTTCATGAACCGTCTGCGTAGTATATACCGGAATCCCGTGTTTTTCACCCAAACCTCCTACCGATTTGATATGATCGACGTGATCGTGCGTGATAAATACCGCCATTATCTGTTCCATTTCGATTTCGTTATCTTTCAGGATTTTTTTGATAGAACGGCAGGCAATTCCGGCATCGAAGAGTATCCCGTATTCGAGGGTCCCCAAATAATAACAATTTCCGCTGCTTCCGCTGGCTAAACTCAAAAATCGCAATACTTTTTGCCTGTTTGTTTGGTAATTCATTTTTAGAAAATTGCACAAAGTTACTATTTTCTGCGGAGAAAAGCAGGTAATTTGAGCGAACCTATAAAGTTAAAATAAGTAAAATTTTGTGCAAATGAATATAATTGTTTAATTTTGCGTTGTGTTAGAATTGCATACAGCAATAAGAAATATTTAAAACGAAAAACAGAATGAACAAAAAGAAATCAACACTGATGGCACTGTTCTTGACTGTATTGTTCGCCTGGACAACCGGTACGGCTCAGAACGCTACAATATCTGTAATAAAACAGGGTGAGATTGACTTTCAATTACTTGTTTCGGATATCGACAGCATTGTCTTTTACGACCCTGGTGTGAAAGACCCTTTCGATAAACAGATCCCCGATGCAGGATACGGAACTTATTCCGATGGTGCTACTGTGGATATGACTAATCCATTTTTTTGGATAAGATTTGCTCAGAATAAAGGGATCGATACCGATGCAATCATCCTGACTCTGTCGGAAATTGCAACCCTTAATCGGACCTCGGTTGATCAAGGCAATTTGAGACTTGCTTTGCCGGAAGATTTGGGAAATGAAACTACCTTTACCTATGCCCAATTGGATGCGCTCGCCACAAACTACGGATATAAATCGTCCCCAAAAAACTTCGCAACTTATATGCCAAGTTTTTCGGGAAGTCGTAACACACAACTGGGTATAATCACCAGTTTCTCGCAAATGCTCAGCTATCCGGGGGCACCGACAAACGTAACAACTTATCTTGAGACCGGATTGGAAGTCTGCGAAGGTGTTGTGATATATCATGAAAACAACAATCACTATCTTGTCAAATCGCAAAATTACTTTGGTTGGGTTCCAAAATCAACGGTAGCGATATGTACTAAATCGGAATTTTTGGAATTTGTTACCCCAACTAATTTTATCGTTGTTACAGCCGAACGACTTGAAACAGATCTTGGCGTACCTACTATGATTAGAATGGGATCGAAATTGCCGTTTGTATCTCGAAACGGCAACTATATTACTTTCCGTGTACCGACCCGAACATCATCGGGCGGTTTGGATTCACAGGCTGTTACTTTGATAGCCGACGGTATCAACGAATACATTCATGTCGGATACTTGCCTTATACAACGACCAACTTGTTGAAGCAAATGTTTAAAATGTTGGGAAGAAAATATGGTTGGGGCGATGAAGGCAGCGAACGGGATTGTTCTTCTACTGTTTGGACTGTTTACAAATGTTGCGGTTTCTTACTGCCGCGCAATACCACTCAGCAGCAAAGCATAAATGCCGGGCCATACTGTGAGGCTTTTAGCGGCACACATAGTCAAATTGTCAGTAATTTGAGCAGTTACCGCCCGGGAACAGTGGTGTTCAGACCGGGGCATGTCGTAATGTATTTGGGGTACTACAATGGCGCTCACTATATTATGCATCAAACCGGCGGAACAAGGAGTTCTTGCAGGGTAACGGGGATAACTTTTTATAGCGATTTATCCATAATTAGGGCATTTGAGAAATAAAACATTCTAATATTATGCAAACAAAAAAATTAAAAACATTCGGATTGACAGCCATTGTCTTTGCCCTGTCGTTGTTTACGGTGCAGGCTACCGACGATCATCTGTGGATTCATCCGACTGGTGGCTCCTCTATTAAAAAAGTAGAATTGGACAACATTGAACGAATCACTTTCGCCGACGGCAAAGTGTCGGTAAAGACTTTCGACGGTAATATCGTTTATGCTTTCGAAAATGTCAGCAAACTCACTTTCGGTGATGGTAATACCGGAATTGATACGCCCCTTTCTGCAGCCGAATTGGATGCGATTGCTTATATTAGTCCCGCAGGAGAACTTATAGTTAAAAGTTCTGCTTCGATTAATTCGTTGACTTTGTTCGCTATTGATGGGAAGATGGTGCAAAAATCTAATTTATCGACCATGTTCGTTGGTTCATTGCCCGCAAGCATTTATATTTTGCGGATCGATACAGAAGAAGGGACTGTCGTGAAAAAAATCATTAAACCTTAATTCTCTAAAAAATGAACAGAAATATTTCAAAATTGATGGCGGCATTTATCCCTCTGCTGTTTGCGTGGACAACTGTTGTAGCCCAGGACAGAATAATGTACATAATGAAGGGAGGCGAGATAATTTATCAGTCGGTTGTTTCGGACATCGACAGCATTGTTTTTGCTGATGCTGCCGTTCCTGTGCCTGAAACTAAAATGACCAGTACTTGTTATGTTGACCGTGCTCCGAGATTTGAAGGAACTTTCAGTAATACGGAAATCATTGGCGGCAGGTTGGAAATAAAAGGCACCGCAACCAGCGGAACATATACTTCTCAAGAATTTTCGACAGTCAGTTTTACCAGATTAGTTGGAAGTTGGAGTGTTTCTCACACCAATGCCACCAATACCATTGAAGTTGAGTACAGAGTGCGAGCCACTACCGGCACTTGGAGCGGATGGTTGTCGTACAGACAATGGGGCTTTGAACGTGTTACAACATCCCCAGCAAATGGATCGGTCGATGCAACAAGTGGTAATGCGAGAATCAGTGTTGATGAAATTATGCCTCTCAGCGGTCAATCTACTAATTATAATGCATTCCAATACCGGCTCACTTTAAGAAGAAGCAGCGGAACCGCCGTTTCCCCCAAAGTAAAGGCTATTGCAGCAACCTTGTATAGTGCAAGTGCCGGCGATTATTTTGATGCACCTTCTGCTGCTCAAACCTGGCCAATCACAGGAGATAAGATTTTGCGTCAGCAGGATGTTCCAACCATCGGGGGCAGCATTTGCAGTGCTACCAGCGTAACAATGTTAATGGTACACAAAGGTGTTACCGACTTCCCCGGATATCCTACCAAGCAGGAATATACTGCTCGCGAAGTCGTCAGAGACCCCAGTTACGGTTACGCCGGCAACTGGTCGTTTGCCTGTTCGGGCATGGGTTCATGGGGGACGACCGATTACATTGCTTACGTTCGCCATGTGTATTCTACAGATGAAATTGCACAGATTCTCACTCGAGGACCGATAGCCGTGAGTATTAGAGGATCTTCTCCTTCGCCGGGACCTTTTATCGACACAACCGGAAGAACCCAGTACGATGGGAGTGGACACTTAATCGTTGTTCGCGGGTTTGAAATGTCGGGTGGTGCGGTCAGTACTTTTCTGATCAGCGATCCGAATCATGTAACGAACACCCAAGTTTGGAAAGATTACAAAGTAACACCGGATGTCTTATTGAACGCCATGACTTCCAGAGTAGCCTACGTTCTTGAATAACGAGAAAGGTAGGTTTATTGTTGTCCTGCTAGGATTCGAACCCAGACAAGCGGAACCAGAATCCGATGTGCTACCGTTACACCACAGGACATTGATTTCGGTGCGCAAAGATACAAAGTTTTGACGAAAAGGCGAAATATTAAGGAAAAAACTATTACCTTTGTGCCAAATCACAATGTTCTTTTAAAATGATTAATCGCATTCTTATTCGCATTAAAGTGCTTCAGATAGTCTATGCGTACTGTCAAAAAAACAGCGGCGATTTGAGTGTCGCTGAAAAAGAATTAGCACGCAGTCTGCAAAAATCACACGACCTTTATCATTACCTCCTTCTTCTGATAACTGTGCTTACCGACCTCGAACAAAAAAAGATCGACTCGTTGAAACATAAATTTCTTCTTAAGGAGGAAGATCGCGATCCGAATCTCCGACTTGCCGGTAATCGTTTTGCCGAACAATTGCGAACCAACGAAATGTTGGAAAAATTTATCAATCGGAATGGTGTTATTTGGATTAACGATAACGATTCTTTTGTCCGCAATCTATTAAATTCTATCTTAAAATCCGATATTTACGAAGAGTATATCCATTCGGACGATACTTACGAAAATGATTGCGAATTTTGGCGGAAAGTGTTCAAAAGCATTATTTTGGAGAATACCGAATTGTCGGAAATATTAGAAGAAAAAGATATTTATTGGATAGATGATTTGGACATTATCGGCACTTTCATACTAAAAACCATTAAACGTTTCGATCCCCAAAAAGCCGCCAAACAGGAATTGCTCCCGATGTTTCGCGACAAAGAAGATCACCGATTTGCCATTCAGTTGTTGCATCGTTCGATTTTGGAATACGAAGAAAATGCCGAACTCATCAACCGGCAAATCAAAAATTGGGATTTGGAACGGATTGCTTCCATCGACCTCTACATCATGCAAATCGCTTTGGCGGAAATTAAAAATTTTCCATCCATTCCCGTCAATGTATCACTGAACGAGTACATCGACTTGGCGCGGTATTACAGTACGCCCAAAAGCGGTGTTTTTATTAATGGAATTTTAGACGGAATTGTTACGGAATTAAAAAATGAAGGTAAATTATTAAAAAATTGATTATATTTGTGCTGTCAAATTATTAAAAATTAAACGATATGAAATTAAGCATTTTATTAGAAGGGGCGTCGGGTGGATTTTTTAGTGGCGGTACCGGTAGTATATTAATGATCGTTGCCCTGTTTGCGATTATGTGGCTCTTTTTGATTCGCCCTCAGCAAAAACGGCAGAAAGAAATCGAAAAACAACGCGCTGCAATGAAAATCGGCGATAAAGTTGTAACTTCAGGCGGCATACACGGCAAGCTGAAAGAAATCAACGACAGTGATTATGTCGTTGAAATAGCCGACGGAGTAAAAATAAAAGTGGATAAGGCTTCTGTATTTGCAGCGCCCCAATGAGACTTCAACACCTGAACAGAGAAAAAATCAAACAGAAGACCAAAGCGTTTTTCCACAGCGATAAATGGAAAAACCTTTTGGTCTTTTTGGTCTTTGTCGGGATCGCTTCCGTTTTTTGGTTTATGCAATATGCGCCGCAAACATGGGAAAATACGATCGCATCCCAGCAAAACATTCAACAAGAAATTGACATTGCTGTTGACTCGTTGCGCGAAAAAGGGAAAGAAGTTCCCGTTCGAATCAACGGGTCGCTTTCTCCCGCCGGCGGTTACCGATTTATTGACAGTCTGCGCATCAATCCCGCTACTGTATGGGTGGATGGCGATAGGAAATTCCTTGATACTTTGCAATGGATTCAAACCGTAGTGGTGAAAGAAGAAAAAATACAAAACAACTTGGATCTGACTTTGAAATTACAAATACCGAAAGGACTTCTATCTTCTGTTCAAAAAGTACGGATAACTGCCGGAGTGGAAGAATATGCCGAAAAAAGATTTGAGTTACCGATTGTGTGTCTGAATTGTCCGGAGGATATTCATGTGCGTTTTTTCCCATCCACAGCAGAAATTGTTTGTTATGTTTCCCTGAATCATTACGCCTCTTTGTCGGCAGAAAATTTGCAAATAGGAATCGACTACGAGGAATTGATTCAAAACACGGAAGTTAGTATTTTGCCTGCACTTCTCCGCAAACCGCAATGGTTGACCGATTATCGCATCATTCCCGAATTGGTGGAATATCTCAGGGAGCAAAAACGGGAGCTATGAAGATTATCGGCATTACCGGGGGCATTGGCAGCGGAAAATCTGTTGTTTCCAAGTTGTTTGAAATAAGTGGAATACCCGTTTACAATTCGGATATTGCGGCAAAAAGAATCTGCGACATTTCTCAAACCGTACGAGAAAAACTGTCCGATCGTTTCGGACCGGAAATCTATCAACCTTACGGAGTATTGAATCGAACGATGCTGGCTTCATTGATTTTCAGTAATCCGGAAAATCGGGATTTTGTCAACTCTGTGGTGCATCCTGCCGTAAAAGATGATTTTCTGGAGTGGACAGCCGAACAAAAAGAGAACAAATGGATCGGCATCGAATCCGCCCTTTTGTTTGAATCGAACTTAGAGCAATTGATCGATATAAGCATCAACGTATCAGCACCTTTGGAAGTGCGCATCCGGAGAGTCGAAAAACGGGATCGTTTGGACCGTGAGGCTGTTTTAGATCGAATCCGGAGTCAAATGTCCGATGAAGAACGAAACGCATTAGCCGATTATACTTTTGTGAATGACGATCAGCAGGCTTTGTTGCCTCAGGTAGAAAATTGGATAAAAAGAATAAAATCCGAATGAATTTGTTTAACTTTGTGCGTTCAATTTATTAATTAGACGATTTTATGTTGAAAGAAATTTTGTCCGTTTCCGGCAAGCCTGGACTTTTCAAACTGATTTCCCAAGGAAAAAATATGTTTATCGCCGAATCGCTGATCGATCACAAGCGGATACCGGTATATATGCGTGATAAAATTGTAGCATTGAGCGACATCTCTATTTATACTGATGAAGAGGATGTTCCGTTGGGGAAAATACTTCAGCAAGTTAAAGAAAAGGAAAACGGACAAACCATTAATTTCGACCCGGCTGTCATTACGCCTGAAGAACTGAAATTGTGGTTTGCTACTGTCGTTCCCAATTTCGATAAGGGGCGGGTATATCCTTCCGATATAAAAAAGTTGATGTTGTGGTACAATCTCTTAATCAAGGAAAATTTAACAGACTTTATCGAGGAAGAAGAAGCGGAAGAACAAAAAGAAACAGAAGAAAATACCGAATCTTCAAAAAATAATTAATATTAAATTCTCTTGTTATGTTTGAATATGACGATGAAATGGCTCAGTGTATTATTCCAAAACTTTATCTCACTCTTTTATCCGCCTCTGTGTGTAGGATGTTCAGAGGCGTTGTTAACTAACGAGAAGTTTCTGTGTTCGGAATGTTTCTCGGATTTACCTAAAACCAATTATCATTTTTTCAAGGACAATCGGGCTTACGAACAACTGTCGATTCGCTTTCCTATTGAAAGAGCATCCGCTTATCTGTATTACAATAAGCACGGATTGGGACAAAAATTAGTCGCTGCCGTCAAATATCAAAAAAACAGTTCGTTGGGCGAATGGCTGGGGACGTTCTTAGCCGAAGACCTTTTATCTTCTGATTTTTTTAAGGATATTGATTGTCTGGTTCCTGTGCCTTTGCATAAGAAAAAACAGAAAGAAAGGGGATTCAATCAATCGGAAGCATTGACGAAAGGCATTTCTGCCGTTACGGGAATCCCTGTGAATACCAATACACTTTACCGAGCCAGAGCCAATGTCAGTCAAACCCGAAAAGGCGTTTACGAGCGTTGGCAAAATACGCAAAACATTTTCGGGGTGAAAGATGTCGCTTGTTTTAAGAACAGGCACCTGTTGCTGATCGACGATGTTTTAACTACCGGATCCACTTTGGAAGCTTGCGCCCGGGCGCTTTTGCAATGCGAAAACGCACGAGTGAGCGTGCTTTGTTTGGCTATAGCATAAACAGCAAGGTTTTGCCGTTAAAAACAAAAGTTGTACCTTTGCAAAAAATAAACACAACATGGATAGAAAATTACGGAGTACCGTACTGTTGGCATTCGTCGTGTCGGTAATGCTTATGCCGACGATGTTGTTTGCGCAAGGAGACATTATCGGATATGCCGGAGGTTGGCAAGCACCCCCAACGGCAGCTCAGTTAGACAGGGTTACTCACGTTATGTTGATGGAATGGCGTCCGAATGCAGATGGTACGCTGAACAATCTCTATCCCGGACAATTGGGCAATTGGTTAACTGCGTTTGTGAATACTGCTCACGCAAAAGGCGTAAAAGTAAGCATGGCTATTTCCGGTAGCAGCACGAGTAATTTTTCGAAAGTTACAGAAGATGCCAATCGCGGGACGTTCGTTACAAACATTGTGAATTTTGTTAATGCGAACAATCTTGATGGAGTGGATATCGACTGGGAATTCCCTAAAGGCAATGATCAGTGGAGCCAATGTATGTCTTTATTGGAAGAGTTGAAAGCCGAAATGCCCAACAAGAGAATTTCGATGGCAATCGGTGGCGACAGCCCGGGATATCCCGGAAGTCCGTATCCGGGAGGTCAATACGCGAATCACTTTAATTGTCCCGACAGAACGATTGTTCAAAAGAGAATTTGGAATGCACTTGATGCCATTCATTTGATGACTTATGGGATGCAAGGAGTTACAAAGCCTGTCCGTTGGGAAACACACGCAGATGTCAATGCATCAAAAGCATGTATCGACAGATGGGCGGAATTCGGAGCCGGACAGCCCGGATTCGGTAAAGAAAAATTAGTTATGGGTTGTGCTTTTTATGGTATAGCCACTCCTACGACGGATGGATTCTATAAAAACGGCGGCGGAGTCGGCTGTGATACTCCTGCAACGCTTAAACAGAAAGTAGATCATTGTTATGACAATGAATACGGCGGAGTTATGATTTGGGAATTGGGTTACGACAAAAACCTCAGTACGACTCCCGATTTGCTGTCCGCCATTTGGGATGCTACGCAAGCAAAAATTGAGTATTCCGATATTTATGAACAGTCGTTTATTGCTGCAACCCAAATTTATCCGAATCCTGCGACTACGGAATTATACGTAAAACGGGTATCCCGGGAAACCGCCGACTACATCATTTACAGTACTGCGGGACAAATCGTGCTGCAAGGCAAATTACAGGGAGATGCACCAATAAGCGTCTATACATTGCCGAATGGAATTTATTATTTGAGAATTTCCGGCGAAACGCTGAAAGTGATTATTGCAAAATAGGGACATTCATTAAATAAAAAACAAATCCCAACCGATTCATTTTGAATTGATTGGGATTTTCATTGTCTTTGTGATGTCCCCGAAAATACGGATTAGTGGCCAAAATCGGGGTAATCTAACCCAAAAGATATGCGCAAGATACGAAAGTTATTTATTTTACTTTCTTAAAAATACCGTACAGCACGAACCTTAGAGGGACTACTCTTAGAGGTGGTTTGGGGAATGACTTTGCCATTGCCGAAATAAAGTACCCATACGCTTCCGCTAGCTAACTCGTGTTCGGACGAACTCACATATTTACCATCATAAGATAAATCAAAACCACCTATCTCAATTTTGTTTTTAAACAATTCGCTTAATTCATCTAAACTTGGTAAAAACCAATCGCTATAACCGCCCATATTTAAACTTTTACAAAGATTAGCCGCATAATTTCCCGCTCCTTGCGCCGCTACTATTACATCAGTATTACTTTTCCCTGTTCCAATGGCAGTCAGTGCAGCTCCTGTTAAAATAGATGAGCCATTCCACCATACCATACCTGTGCTTTGGTCTTCGAGGGCGGCTATTAATCCGTGTTCTCCAGTAGCATCAATATATGCGATAATTCCGCCTTGATATTTCTGCCCTACTTTTAATTTCGGCTCAAGTTCGGGTTTACAAGATAACATTGTCATTGCACCGAATACAATCGCGCAGTAAAGCGCGAAGTTGAAAAATTTTGTTACTTTCATTGTCAAATTATTTTAAATTGTTAAACATTAATTTCTCATTTTCAACTCCGTGCGCTATCGCACACGGTTATAAATCCGCAAGCGCTACGCGCCTCCCCTCTCCTTGTGGAGAGGGGCTGTGGGTGAGGTATAAAAAAAATCGACAGTGTTTCTTCAGCAAAGGAAGAAAC
>Ga0209628_10003497_pt1 | contig 11051 bp, 7 predicted proteins | sample TergutCu122P4_FD_187285 | JGI IMG/M metagenome (GOLD analysis project Ga0209628, IMG submission 187285) | Cubitermes ugandensis P4 segment gut microbial communities from Kakamega Forest, Kenya - Cu122 P4 (SPAdes) (version 2) | ecosystem: Host-associated > Arthropoda: Insects > Digestive system >...
CAGTTGCCACCCGGGACGGTTCCAGTTGCCACCCGGGACGGTTCCAGTTGCCACCCGGGACGGTTCCAGTTGCCACCGGGGACGGTTCCAGGTGGCAACCCAGGACACCCGGGGACCGACCTTGGGCCACCGTCACCAACTGGGGCGCCAGATGAGAAGATCCGTACCGCCCGCTGAGACCACGACCGTATCGCCGCCGAACTCACCGATTGCAACTGACAATGCTTGGCTCACAGGTTGGGGCTGCCCGATGAAGTGTCCGCTGGGGTCCCAGATTTCGATGGTGTCCTGGCCGCTGACACCCGTACTTCCCGAAACAATGACATCTTGGTTGTTCACGCGCCCGATAACCACGGAGTGAACCGATTCCGCCTGGTCTGCCATGGGCTCGCCGACGGGTTGGCCGTCTGCGTCCCAGATCCGTACCGCCCCGTCGTCGCCACCCGCGACGATCACATCCGTACCATTCAACTGCCCGATGACAAGGGAATTCACCCCGGCGGACGCGGTGATCGGCTCACCCACGGGCTGTCCGGTGGCGTCCCAGATGCGTACGGTCTTGTCCAGGCTTCCCGACACGATGACCTCCCGTCCGCCCAACTGGCCGATGGCAACGGATTTCACGATCCCGGTGTGGCCCGTCAGCGGCTCGCCGATGGGTTGTCCGGTTGCGTCCCAGATCCGTACCGTTCCGTCGTCGCTCGCCGAAACCATGACGTCTTGGCTGTTCAACCGCCCTATCTGGACGGATTCGACGATACATGTATGTACGGCGGCGGACTGTCCGATCTGTTGGCCCGTGGCGTCCCAGATGCGTACGCTCCCGTCGACGTTCCCGGAAACAATCACGTCTTGGTTGTTCAACTGCCCGATGGCTACGGCATTCGCGCAGCCTTGTCCCTTGAACGGTTTCCCGATGGGCTGCCCTGCCACGTCACGGATCTGCATGGCACAGGTATTGCCACTACCGGTGACGATGACGTCTTGGCCGTTGAGCCGCCCCACGGCAACGACCTCGGCAAGGTTGTCGGGGGTGGGTACGAGGATCGTTGCGGGGTGATCGGTCGGTACGGCGGAGCCGGGTGTCGCCCCGGGCGTCGAGCAGGCCGACAGGGGCAGGATGACGGCAACCAACAATGTGATGAGGTGCGCGGTGCGGCTGGTCCGGTGAGTCATGGGTGCCATCCTATCCGTCAGGCGGGTCGTGGCCGGCGTGACCGGGATCTTTCTTCCGTATCTCATCGAGGCCCCGTTTTTGTCGTACCTCGTCTGTAGTGTGATCACTGAAGTTCGAGGGAGGAGTCCAATGAAAGCAAACTCTTTGGTTGTTCACCGGGAAAGGGTGACACTATGAGCAATACATCTCACGGCCTGGCGCTGCTGCGCCGCTTGCTGGCCGAGCCGCGGGAGACCGAGTGGCTGGAGTGGAAACATAACAACACGAATCCGTACGAGATCGGGGAGTATATATCAGCTTTGGCCAACTCGTGCGCGTTGTCCGGGTCGCGCCACGGGTACGTTGTCTGGGGCGTCGATGACGCGACACGCAATCTTGTTGGTACGACCTTCCGTCCCGAGTCAACCCGCGTCCAGTCGCAGGATCTCCAGCACTGGCTGGCCACCCACATCAAGCCACGTTTGTCGTTTGCCTTCCGGACGGTTGAGGAGAACGATAAACACTTCGTCATTCTGGAGATCGCCGCGGCGTCCGAGACTCCCGTGAGCTTCAACGGCGTACGTTATATAAGGGTCGCGAGCCACAAGAAGCGACTTGATGAGCACCCTGACTACGAGCGACGCCTTTGGCGGGCCCTCGATGAATACCCGTTTGCCGACGGGCTGGCGATGGATCAGTTGCGCATCGAAGACGTACTGTCTCTGATCGACTACCCCGGTTACTTCCACCTGAGCGGTATCACTTACCCGGAGAACCGCGCCGGGATCATCGAAGCGCTGCAGGCTGCGAGCGTGATCCAGTACGATCCCTCGTTCGGCTGGGCTATCACAAACCTGGGAGCAATTCTGTTCGCGCGCGATCTTGAACAGTTCCCTTCCCTTGTACGCCGGGCAGTACGGGTTGTCCGCTACAAGGGAGTGTCGCGCATGGAGGCGATCCGGGAGGATGTTGTACGAAGTGGCTACGCTATCGGGTTCGACGAAGCGGTGGCGCTCACCATGCGGCAACAGAACGAACATGAGGAGATACGCGGCGCCTACCGGGTCCACGTCAACAGGATTCCGGAAGTCGTGATCCGTGAACTCATTGCCAACGCCATGGTTCATCAGGACTTCGGCGTTCACGGAATGAGCCTCATGGTGGAGATATTCGATAATCGTATCGAGATCACCAATCCCGGACGGCCGCTGATTCCTGCCGATCGTTTCGTGGACGGCGGTCCCGCGAGCCGCAATGAACGTTTGGTACGAGCGGGGCGTCTGGTCAAACTCGGCGAGGAACGCGGGATGGGTTGGGACAAGATCGCACGGCGGTTGACAACCCAGATCGGTGTTACTTTGCTCGTTGTTTCCAGAAAAGGCCCTAAACACCCGGGCCCTCTGAATGACTGACAAGTCGGTGTGTGATGTAATAGCTTGTCAGAGTGCATCTTGAACTGGTTGGCCCGTCATCCACACTCCAATCATTTCTTTCCAAACCAGATTCCATATCTGGTAAGAGGATCAGCACATGTCAGGGATTGCGTCGTAGTTTTCGCTTGTCAAACGGTAATTATTTCCAGATAGCAGCCATTCTTACCCCATGGATGCTGTCATTAGACTCCCAAATAGGTAACCCGACGGATTTCTGACATGTTCTCCCTTGTCATAAGCAAACTTTGCGTGGAAGTGACCCGAGACATGCGGTTTCATCGCCATCAAGATATGGCCTCGTCGGCATGAGTCCGATGGTTTGTTTCCAAACATAATATCATTTCGCCCCTAGATTCCAGTCATCCGGGAGATGTCGGCCGAGTTTCAGCTTGTCATAGTGCATTCATGTGTCACGGTTTTTCTTACCCGTTGGTTTCGTTCAAGATACCTGATCCATCGGTGTCCGCTGGCTTTGGAACGGTTCCGTTTGTCCGCGGACTGGAACCGTCCCGTTTGTCCGCGGGCCCGGGCGTTACCTCGGTACCTCGTCCAGGGCTAGGTTGAGCTCGAGTACGTTTACTCCCGGTTGGCCGATGTAGCCGAGGTCTGCGCCATGGGTGTGTTGCGCGACCAGGTCTCGTACCGTTTCTTCACCCAGGTCTCTTTCCCTTGCCACCCTTGAGATCTGGATCTCGGCGTACGCGGGGGAGATATCCGGGTCCAACCCGCTTCCCGAGGCCGTGAGCGCGTCCGGTGGTACCGCCGACGGGTCCACGCCGTTGAAAGCGGCAATGGCCGCGCGCTTTTCCTCGATTGCGCTTATCAGCTCCGGGTTTTCCGGGCCCTGGTTCGAACCCGACGAGACCCGCGGGTCGTAGCCGTCGCCGGCCGCCGACGGGCGCGGCTGGAAGTATTGGGGCAGCGGATTGCCGTACTCATCCGTGAACGACTGGCCGATCAGGCGCGACCCGACCACCTCGCCGGACCGGTCGGTGACCTGCGAACCGTTCGCCTGCCAGCCGAACAGTACCTGGCCCAGGCCGGTGACGACCATCGGGTAGGCGATTCCGAGGATCACGGTCAGGACAACCATCATTCTCGTTGCTGTCCACAGGGAGCGGCCCGTCTTGGCCAACAATGAAGTACGCCTTGTGCCTCCCGGTTTCGGCTTGGTCTGGGCCTTGGGCCTGGCCGTCGCTTTCGGTTTGGCCTGTGGTTTCGCTGTCTCGTCACTGGCTACTTGACTTGTTGTGACCGGCCCGTCGGCTTCGGAAGCCGGGCCCGGGTTCTCGCGGGAGTATAAGACAAAATCTTTCAGTTGCGCGACCTCGTCCCCGGCGGGCTTCCCCGTTGATTCGCCGGCTTCCCGCGTCGCCTCCCCCGGGTGTAAGACAGAATCTTTCCCTGACCTGTCCCCTTTGGTTCCCCTACCGAACCGGCCCCCTTTTTTATTGCTCATTGTCGTACCTCCTCTCAGTATCCCGGGAACAGCGCTATCAGCAGATCCAGCGCCTTGATCATCACGGCACCGACAATGATCCCGCCCACGCCGTAGTAGAGCAGGTTCTTGGTCAGGGATCGTCCCAGGTTGGAGATCTTGTACGGGACACCCACGATGGCAAGGGGAATCAGCAGACCGATGACCACCACCGAGTAGACCACCGTCGACAGCACCGCGCTCGCGGGCGAGTGCAGGTGCAGTACGTTGAGCGCCCCGAGACCCGGGAACGTACCAACGAACAATGCCGGGAACAGCGCCAGGTACCGGATCACGTCGTTCGCCATGTTGAACGTCACCAGCGCCCCGCGCGTCGTCATCTGCCGCCGCCCGATCTCGATGATGTCGACCAGCTTCGTCGGGTCGTCGTCGAGCGCTATCATGTTGGCGGTCTCGCGCGCCGCCGCGGTGGCCGAGTTCATCGCGACCCCCACGTCCGCCTGGGCCAGGGCGGGCGCGTCATTCGTACCGTCCCCCGTCATCGCCACGAACCGCCCCGCCGCTTGCTCTTCCTTGATCAACGCCAGTTTGCCGGCCGGGGTCACGTCGGCCAGGAAGTCGTCGATCCCGGCCTTCGCGGCGATCGCTTTGGCGGTCAGCGGATTGTCGCCGGTGACCATGACGGTACGAACACCCAGCGTCTTCAGCTGCTTGCACCGCGCGGGAATATTGGGCTTCATGATATCGCGCAACTCGATCACGCCGAGAACGCGCCCGGGTCCGTCGGCCGGCTTGGCGGCGACAAGCAATGGTGTTCCGCCGTTCGCCGCGACCGCGTTGGTGTAGGCCTTGATGTCGTCGACGCTGTGGTGCGACTGCTGGGTACCGACGTGTTTCAGCCACGCGAGCACGGGGGATTCGGCCCCCTTCCGTACCCTTAAATCTGGCGTGTCGCGACCGGACATCCTTGTCTCGGCAGTGAAAGGTACGGAGCGGGAGTCCCCGGCGGGCGCCCGCGTACTGAACCCGGCCATCTGGGCCAGACGGATGATCGACCGGCCCTCGGGCGTCGGGTCGTCCAGCGACGACAACACACAAGCGTAGATGAGTTCGTCGTCGTCGACCCCTTCGAGCGGGATGAAGCGGGTGGCGCGGCGGTTGCCCTGGGTGATCGTACCGGTCTTGTCCAGAACAACCGTTGTGATGTCGCCAGCAGTCTCCAGCGCGTGGGTGGAGACGACCAGGACGTGCCGGCGGAGGAGTTGATAGCGCGAAGCGATGCCGGTGACGGCGAGGAGGGCGGCGATTTCGGCGGGTACGAGGGTGACGACCAGCGACGCCAGCACCGGCAGAGAGACCGGCGGCGCGACCGGGGCGACGATCACATTGAGGGTCACGGCGACAACGATCACTGCAATGGCGAAGGATACGATTAGCGCTGTCAGAGCCCGTTCGGTGGGCGATTTATGCCGGTGGGCACCCTCGGCAAGGGCGATCATCCGGTCGACCATCGCCGTACCGGGCTGGGACGTGATCCGGACAACGATCCGGTCGGACAGGATGCGCGTACCGGCCGTGACAATGGCTCTGTCGTCGCCGGGTTCCCGTACGACCGCCGCCGACTCGCCCGTGACCGCGGACTCGTCGACCATGGCCTTGCCGCGGAGGACGTCGCCGTCGGCGGGTACGGTGTCGCCGGCCGTCAGGATTATGACATCGCCGGGTTCGAGGTCGGTGGACATGACGGTTTCGAAACGGGCCTTTATCGCGGCCGGGTCGAGGGTGTCGTCGTAGTCGCGGATGCGCCGGGCCTGGGTGGGTTCGCGCAACGACCGTAGCGCGGCTGCGTGGGGCCGGCCGCGGCCCTCGGCGAGGACCTCGGCCATGTTCGCGGTCAGTACGGTCAGCCAGAGCCAGACGATGATGACCCAGGTGAAGCCGGGCGGGAGGTTGATCCCGCCGGACGGCGCCTGCCCGCCGGTGAAGAGCTCCACGATCCCGAAGACGGTGGTGACCGCCGCCCCGCACCAGACAATGAACAACACCGGGTTGGACCATTGCGTACGCGGGTCGAACTTCCGCAAAGACGCAAGCATGGCGCTGCGAAAGGAGTGCCTGATGGTACGAATATCAACACTCGGCGCGCCGGCGGGCGACTCAGGTACGGGACGCGGGCTGGTAACAATGCTCATGTTTCACCCACCCCCTCGAACACGGGGACGGACCCCGGTGTTCGGTACGTGAAGTATGTGGTTGTCATGGGCCGCCGGGGACGGTTCCAGTTGCCACCGGGGACGGTTCCAGTTGCCACCGGGGACGGTTCCGGTTGCCACCGGGGACGGTTCCAGGTGGCAACCCGGCCGAACACGGGGACGGTTCCAGAAAACACAGGGACGGTTCCGGGTGTTCGCCCGGATTGTGGGCAACGTACATTTGCCACTCGGCATGTGGTTGTCATGGGCCGCCGAACCCTTCTGCCAGGGGGCCGGTCATGAGGATGGGTACGAATGTCGGCAGCGTGATGTAGATGATCACGATGAGTAGGAGGATCACGAACTGGGGGCGGTGCAGGGGCAGCTGGGTCAGGGGAACCGCCGCACGTACCTGGCCTGGGGCGACGGTGCCATCCTTACTGTCGGCGCCGTCCTCGCCCGGCACCACATTTCGGCGTCTGGTGGCGCGGTCCTGCATGGCGAGTGAACCGGCAATGGCCAGTGTGAGAGCGATTGGTACGAAGCGGCCCAGCAGCATCACGATGCCGAGGGTGACATTGAGCCAGGGCGTGTTGGCGTCCAGGCCGCCGAACGCCGAACCATTGTTGACTGACGCGGAGATGAACGCGTAGAAGATCTCCGACATCCCGTGGGAACCCGGGTTGCCGGTGGTCACGCCGGCGCGGACCTGTGGAATGGCGTACGTTATGGCCATCCCGCCCAAAGCCAAAACCGGTGGGACAAGGATAAATGCAGACGCAAGCTTCATTTCCGTCACGCCGACGCGCTTGCCCAGCAGTACGGGCGCGCGGCCCAGCAGAAGGCCCGCGATGAAGACCGCGATGATGACCATGACAAGCATGGTGTAGAGCCCGGTGCCAACTCCGCCCGGCGACAGTTCGCCAAGCGCCATGTGGAGCATTTCCCACATGCCGCCCAACGCGGTGTAGGAGTCGTGCGTGGAGTTGGCGGCGCCGCCGGACGTACCGGTGGTGGCGGTCGCGAACAGCGTCGACCACGCGATGCCGAACCGTTGCTCCTTGCCTTCCATGGCGGCGCCGGCGAGTTGCGGCACCGTACCTGATCCTGACAACTCAGCCCAGGTGACAAGCGCATATGCGGCAGTGAACAACGTACCCATCGTGGCCAGGATTGTGAAGCCGAGGCGCTGGTCGCGTACGATTTTGCCGAACGTACGGGGCAGGCAGAACGGGATCACCAACAGGGCGAAGATCTGGACCAGGTTGACCCAGCCGGACGGGTTCTCGAACGGGTGGGCAGAGTTGGCGTTGAAGAAACCGCCGCCGTTGGTCCCTAAAAGCTTTATTGCTTCATGTGACGCCGCGGGCCCGCCGGGGAGCCACTGCCGCCCGCCCGTGATCGTCGCCATTTCGGTGGTGGGAAGGAAGTTCTGCACCACCCCGCCCGCGATGAAAACAACGGCCGTGATGACGGCGAGGGGGAGGAGGAGGCGGAGATGGACGCGTACCAGATCGACCCAGAAGTTGCCGATTGTTGCCCGGCGGCGGCGCATGATGCCCCGGATAAGGGCGACCGCGACGGACATCCCGACCGCGGCGGAGGTGAACATCTGCACGCCGATGCCGAGCATCTGGACGGTATAACCAAGCGTCTGTTCGGGTGAGTACGCCTGCCAGTCCGTGTTGGCGACAAACGATGCGGCGGTGTTGAAGGCGAGATGCGGGCTGACGGGGCGAAAACCCAGGGAGTACGGCAGCCAGGGCTGGAGGCGCTGAAGAGCGTACAGAAAAACGAGTCCGACAAGGGAAAACGCGAGGATTGCGCCCAGGTATTCGCGCCATGTTTGTTCGTCGCGGGGCCTGACTCCGCAAAAGCGGTAGATGGCGCGCTCGACGCGCGAATGGTGGCGCGACGTGAAGACCCAGGCGATGTAGTCGCCCAGCGGCCGATAGCACAGGCCGATGAGAAGTGCCAATGTCGCATACGCGGCAACGGCCTCAAGCCAACCCATATATTAGGGCCCTCCGAGGAATCACGACGGCCCGCCGTGGGTCGCGGGGATCAATCATACGCCGATCCGCGCGCGGAAGACAGACGTGGACAAGTGGGATGGTTACAGTTTGCGGACAGTTGGGACGGTTCGGTAAGGAAACCAAAGGGGACAGGTCACTGTAGCGTTTTGTCTTACATGCGGTAGTTCTTGTTTGGTATGGATCCGGGGGCGGGGCCGGGCAAGCACGGTGACACATCATGATGTGTCACCGTACATACCCTTTCTTGGTGTGTCATCGACCATTGGTGGGGTTGACCTCGCTTCCCTGCGGCATCGTGACCCGTTTTTCGACCAGCCCCGGCGCGCACTCTCCGGTTGGGCCGCCTCACGGCACCCTTGGCCCCCGTACGGCTGCCGCGACCAGGCCCAAACGCCACCCCCGGCCTCGGAAACACCGAATGGGCTGTCTCACGGCACCCCCAACCCCCGTACGGCTGCCGCGACCGGGCCCAAACGACACCATCGGGCTCGGATCCGCCGAACGGGTCGCCTCACGGCACCCACAGCCCCCGTACGGCTGTCGACGCCAAAGGGCGGCTGGTCAACCTGATCCCGTGACCGCCGACAACTCACACCGTCAAGAATCAAGAACAAAGCTGGACAAACATAGAAGCATCGGTTCCAGTTCGCGGACAGTTGGGACGGTTCCAGTTCGCGGACAAAAGGAACCGTTCCAGTTCACCCGGGTGCTGCTGTGAAACCAGCGATTCTCGTTGACAGTCAGCGTGGGCGCACCACTAATTCCTGGTGGGTGGCGTTGGGCGCCTCCTCGCTGATGATCGGGCTGTTCGTCACGTTCCGGGGATCATCGAGGGGTTGGAGGAAGCGGCGATGAGCCACCAGCCGGCCTCGTCGACCTCCCAATAGGCCGAGGTACAAGGGGTCTTTCGTACCTTCCAGGCACAATCGGCCGGCACACCGGTTGGCGTTGTGGTCCAGAAGCGGCTGTCGAGGTTGAGCTGGTACGTGGTCCATTGGTTCTTGTACGTCGTGCCCTCCGCGTTGCCCAGCGCGTTCCCGAAGTACCGCGCCGCGACCGCCATCGTCTGGTTCCCCCAGCCTTCTGGATCGTTGAAAGGGCTTTTGTACCACGTCTTGTACGCCGCGTTGAAGTGCCGCCACGGGGTGAGGTTTTCGTCGGCCAGGGGGTCTGGCCGGCCCGTCGCCGGGTTGATGAAGACACCGAACAATGCCGGCCAATACTGGGCGGTCCCGGCCGGCGCCAGCCCCTGTTTCGCCAGGTTGGGCGCGGCGGCGTCCCCGATCTGGACCCGCCAGCCGTGATTCTTCGCGTCCCACAGCTTGGTGAGCATGGCGGTACGGGTCTGGTTCGCGTACGACTGGTAATACGATGATTTGCTGTTGCCGAGCGTCTTCAGGAGGGCCGAAAAGTCACGCAGACCCGCGTACACCTCGGCATTGTCCATAGTGTATTGGTAACCGGACAGGTTGGGCAGCGCCTCGGTCAGCCCGCCGGGCTTGCGTACGCCTCCGGCGCCGTAAGGCAGTACGACCGTGTCGGCGATCTTCGCGATCAGACCATTGTTGATGTTAGTTGTTATGACCTGTCTCAGGCCCGCGTCACCGGTGGAATAGGCGGCCGCCAGCAGACTGAGGAACGTACCGGTGTAGGAATCCACGGAGTCCCCGTACGAGCCGGTCGGTGCACAGGCGGACCGGCTACAGTTGTAGTCGGGGATGGTGTACGGGACCAGTTTGGGCTGTGACAAGGTACGTTGCTTCGTCGTGTTGAGGAACCACCGTACCCAGTTTTTGACCACGAGGCGGGCCTTCGTCTGGTACGACGCGGGCGCGCGCAGCAGGCCGATCATGGCGAGGTTGGCGATGTACGGATTGACCCACCGGCCATCGAGAACAAGTACGGCGCCACAAGCAGTATTGGAGGCGTAGGCGGCGCCGGCGCAGTCGACGATCGTACCCGCCGACACGGAAGACGGCATGATCTGGCGCGAGATGATGAAGTTGACCTGGCGGCCGGTTTCGGTGGCCATGGTCTGGGCCGCCGCGGTGGCCGGGTCAGACGTGGCGACGATGAAACCGGCTGTGAGCGCGAGCGTGATGAATACCGCAACAAGCCGGGACGAGGAAAGCGACATGGTTAAAGTCTACTTGACTATTCCCCGCCGCCGACACCCCTGATCCATGCCCGGGAAGGCCGCGCCTTCAGGCGTACGGGGTGTTGGGGCTGGAATCCACCGGCCCCGCTGTTTGGGCGGCTTGCATGCCCCGCTGCTTGAGGAGTTCGAACAGTGCCGCGAACTGGTCCGCGTCGAGCTGGGTGCAGTCGATCTTCACCTCTTCGCCGCCTGCCAAAGGCATGAAGTACAGGCTCTGCGAGGTGACGTCACCATCGCTGACCTTGTAGTCGAACCGCCCCCGGAAATTGGGCAGGTACATGTCGTACAACAGGTTTTTCTTCTCGAAATAGCGCATCGACGAGCCGTTGATTTCGAAGCGGAAGTTCGAACCCATGAAAGCCATCATCGCGCTGCCGGCGATGATCAGGACCCCGACCACGGGGCCGAGCCAGATCGGCAAGGGAATGGTGATGAGCCGGTACAGCCGGATGCCGCTGTAATTGAGACTCGCGTAGAACAGCAGGCCCCCGAAAAAGACCGCCAATGCGAGACCGTAAAGCATCGTTTTCACCTTTGCCCCCGTCTCTGGTTTGAACACTTGCTCCATGTGTAAAACCCTTCTTCAATTGGATTAAGTTGTTGTAGTCACCCTTCACCGAACCCCCCTGACAAGCAGA
>Ga0209628_10003498_pt1 | contig 11050 bp, 10 predicted proteins | sample TergutCu122P4_FD_187285 | JGI IMG/M metagenome (GOLD analysis project Ga0209628, IMG submission 187285) | Cubitermes ugandensis P4 segment gut microbial communities from Kakamega Forest, Kenya - Cu122 P4 (SPAdes) (version 2) | ecosystem: Host-associated > Arthropoda: Insects > Digestive system...
GGTTTGATCACTAAGGGCGTCCTGTTTCTCCAAGACAACGCACGAGCTCATACTGCTCACCGCACTATGTGCACATTACAGCAACTCGGCTGGGAGGTATTGCCACATCCCCCTTACAGCCTGGACCTCGCTCCGAGTGATTTCCACCTGTTTGGACCCCTAAAGGTGTTCCTCGGAGGTCAGCATTTCAGCACTGATGACGAAATAAAGCAGGCTGTCCTAGGATGGTTCAGCCGTACTGACAGATCTTTCTATGCCGAAGCTTTCCAGGCATTAGTTACACGCTGGGATAAGTGTATAAATGTAGCACGGGAGTATGTCGAAAAATAAATGCAGTTTCCACTCCTTGAAATTTGTTCTTTTATTTTATAAACTCAAACGTCCCGGTTTGACTTGAACGACCCTCGTATATTATAGAAAAACTCTCTTGGAAATGTTACATCAGTACTTACCAAAGGATGTGATGCAAGTTTGTTGGTGGTGTACAGTTCAACACTTTCTACAACATACTCAGTTAAAAACTGCACGCACAGTATTCAAAAAATCAAATGCCTTTACAGCACTCCTGTTTGTTAAGTGTAATCTGTACTGGTACAGCAAAAGTAACCCTGATTTTACAAGTATGACTTGTTCCACGTTCTGTTACATGTTTTACACAATGACTATAGGCATTAAACCCAGCTACTTAATATCTTATCTAGCAATCTACCTACCTACCTACCTATCTATCTATATGCCCACCTGAACCATCGATCAGTCTTTCTGTCTAACCCTCTGTCTTCTACGTACACATAGTGCAACGCTACCGCTCACCGTCTACCTACCCACCACAACAATAGGATACCATATGCTGTAAATATCTCAGTTTCACGCTCCTGATGATGGGCAAAATATTGCCCGAAACATGTTGAGCTGATCTTATAGATCAATAAATCATTGTTGCATCTAGTTGGTTAATCTATATTACTTTACCTAATTGATGATGCACGGACAAACAAAAATCAAATTTCTACGTATCTATTTATTTTCAGCACATTTTAATGACTTGTATGATTAAATATAATTAACTTTAAAATGGTTTTTTAATGAGTGGTTATTAACCAAACTGTCACAACAAAGATTTAATTTTGCTCACTCGTCTAATAATGAACCTGAATTACGAAGAACCTGCACTTATGAATGGCATTCCGTTAGAAACTGTCCACCCTTTTGTGGGTCCTAAGACTCAAATGAAACACACACACATATGAACCTACAAGAACAAACTTTTTCATATTTACAAACATTATCACATGAATAAAGTTCAAAAGAAAATGATTCCTATATCTGCACATCTCCGATGCTTCAAAAATTCTTGTTTATTTCCTTGAACTTCTTCTATTTTGAATATGAGGTTCATATTGATTTTATATTATCTGTGTCTAATATGCCACTTCCAGACTTACATGGTAAGTAGGCTAATGTTTGTAGAAAAGAAACACAGCCACCAAGACATAAAAGGCCAGCATTGCCATGAAATTTGACACCAACTCTACATTTTTTCAATTCTACAGTACTGTAATTCTGTATGTTTTTGTTCCATTTCATCAGGCACACCTACTCCATGATGGACATTTATTTTTGTGTCATACTTCAGTAACCACCTTCTGCTCACTTCAGGACCACATAGTGACTTCACATTACAAAGTAAACAAACTTGTAACCATCCACACTACAAAACCCACACACTTCTATAACCTAATTAAGCAATATTTCCAGTTCAGTTAGGTATGGTTTACTTAAAAATACAGTCTGTTGCTGATGCCCAGTGGTAAAACAGGAGCGAATAATGAATTGTAAAGGATCTGGTCATGAAGTAACAGCAGATACAGCAAACTGCTTGCCTGGATGGACTGAGAATATTCTCATTAACCAGTCATGACAGTCAACATCCTGGCTAAGCTTCAAACTAGCCATCTCTCACATACAAGTGCTTGAGTGAATCTGCTCAACATCAGTACTTCAAATTAATACTGTAACTGCACCTACACCATTGTGGCACATTCCATCAAGACCACCTTTCCAGGACTATAAATCAGTGCATATATATGCAACAGCTTACTGTAACAATACAACAGTTCCAACTTACCAGTATTCTTGCTATGTGACTATCCAAAACTTCTGCCAAAGCAATATTTTTTGGTGCATCCTGATCTATACATGTAATTAGCTGTTCCTTCAATTTTATGACTTTATCTTGTTTATTCAAAGTCACAAGATACCGTACGGGATTCTTCGAACTTGCAGGTACAAATGTTACACCTGCAGGAAACATAAGAGAAATTAATAGTAATTTCAAAATTCAGCAAACACACACTGCAACAAATAAGAAGAAAGCTTCAAAATATAAGTTTTTGTATAAGAATCACCCCTTCTCTTCTTTACACCACTAAACTGTTCCTAAACATTTTTCAGCCAGGGTCTACATAGATGCAGTCTTTTTTATGGTGCAACCATAACACCATCAATGAACAAAGCAGTGATTCAGGTCTTGTTTGGAATTTGTTTTGCTAACAGCAGTTCTGAGTATACTCATAAAGTCTACTTTCCTATGGCACAGACTTCTAATTCTGTAGGCTGGAATCAAGCGGCAAGCACTTTCAGTAAAAGATAAATTTGCAACCAGAATAACAATCCACAAGCAATGACAGATGCCACACCTCAGACAACCAGAAATAAAATGAGATTTGTTCCATGTTTGAAAGTTTTCTCAATACAGATGATCAAGTTCTGACATGTGTCAAGCAAAATGTTTTAGATATATTATCTGAGTAACAAACAAACCACCAAACCAGATCAGGGATGACTGCCAACTCCAGGTTTCTGCAGTTCTCACCCTCAATGTCAGTCGTATTTTCTAAGTCTGCCGCATGATTATTTAACCTATGGAACCTGCACAAAAAACCACTCAAAATTTTTAAATAGAATTAATTATAAAATTATTTCAAAACTGATTTATCCATTCCCAAATCGTGACATGCAAGGAGATAGGCTCTGCAAGTATTTGAAAGTACCTAAAATGTCACTCACATACTTGTCACCTCTAAAAGACCCCAAAACAGTGGTGAGCATTTGTGGTGCTTACTTCTTGCTTAACCCATCAAATGTTTCTATTCTGACACCTGTACTTGCTGCAAGAGTTTGAATTCCCCTGGGTCTTTAAATGTGTAATGCTCTCTAATAAAAAACTTTGCTTCCAAACTAGACAACATATTTTAATGAAACAAAACCAGTGCCCTTTCAAGGTGGACCACTTTATAATAAAAAAAGTCTTCTAAACTACACAAAATATTCTAATGAAACAAAAAACAATGCACTTAGCACTATGAACCTGCAAGTTCATAAATGTGTCTGTGTCTGGTAGATACTGAAGCATGGTGCTACACACAAACATACATTACACTCCCACACTGATATGTCCTAAACTTTCATTCCTCTTAAGCTTTCTTCCATTGCAACAGCATATTACCATATTCCAAAAGTATCTAGATTCACTCAGATAAAACATAGGTCTTGACCTCATTAGACATGAAATGCACAATACTGGAACTCATTTCAGCTATGTTAAGTTCTCATACACAGCCATATCCTATGCAGAAGCGTGCACTTCGCTGAATACTTTGTTTACATTTCATGTACAGGATGCATTTCACGCAACTTCTCGTTCATAGATATAGGAACATTATTCCTGCCCACAGCATGGAAATATCAGACAACAAATGTTTTTATCCAGCCCACTACCCAATCAGAGCAAGCTAGGTATACAATAAAGGATCTCTCCAACATTACCTGCTCAAACAAAACAAAAACTGTCAGATCTGAGGTTCTCACAGCAGTGTTACTGCGAAGTCTTCTGGGATGTGACGCTGTGTAACCGGTTAAGTGCACTATGATCCCTTCAAAATGCTTGGAACCACTCACACAACAACACAATGTCACATCCCATAAGACCTGAATCCTCAATCCAGAAGATGTTCAGATAGTTTCAATATTTCTCCTAGAGTGCAGCAGCTACAGAAGTTCTTCTTCCTCTTCGTAAATAAACAGTGTGGTAAAAACAAATGGAATATGAGGATGTATACCAACACAAAATATCAAGTTAAAAACAGTATGGTATCCTCTAGGTTTACATTAAAAATATTTATGAGGTTAATAATCACACAGTAGTTTACCCACAAGCAACCATCATTTTATCCAATATTACAAAATGTTTTTGAATGGACAATTTATAGAGTATACGGTAATTCAACTTACATATTTGTCTCTCCATGGCATGAGGTAAAGGTACAGAGAGATACATGAATGGTTCATACATAACAGACACATGTTTGCATGTTGAGCAGACAACCTGCAACACAAACACAAGTTTGAGTGCCATCACTTCTTGAATGAATGCGAAGTTCTAACACAAACACTTTGACATTACCTAACAATCTTTATTTTGGACTTAATCTTAAATGACCATGCATTATATTACTGTCAAGGCATGTGCAATATATCTGGCTCAATTGGCACAATGTCAGGATGCCAAAAATAACCCTTTATTTTGAGTCAGTCTTCAACAGCTATGGTACTGCTGCTCTATGCACCCTTCTAATATACTCTCAGATAATGCTTGTTTGAACAGATCAGATTTCTGCTAAATCCTTTCCACAAAGTAGTTGCCAACTTTGAACGAGCCAACATGAAAACTGAAAGTGACCAAAAAGCTTTACAGATCACTCAGAAGTGGTGAACACTGACATCATACTAGTATGTTGGAAAAACTACACTAAAAAGCTTATGCACATCTGTAGGGGTGACCAACTTTTTTGTACAAACCTATGTAATTAAAAAAGTGAACAGGAAATATAAAAAATTACTGATACATATCCAACAATCCAAAAAAGACACTCAACAAACACATGTGGAAAAATGTACCATATTGATCTGAATGCAAGATGACTCTCACATCTGCAAGGGGAAAATATATTTATCCAAATCTGAGACAACCCCATCCCCCAACATAAAACATCTCCTAAGAAAAAATATTTTACTTACATCATACAAAAAATACACACAGCACATCAGCTTCTATCTACCTTTATCAATCAGTGTCTCCATCTTCACAGCCAGTGCCTTCATCTCCCTCACACTCAATCCTAACATCCCATCCCCTTCACTGCCATTCCACAATATATCATCAGTCCTATGCAGTAAATTGGATACACAACACTTCTTAAAACCCTCCAGTCACTTCTGGTGAGACGTGCTGCCATGCCATTATGAGCCACACTGACTAAATACTACATTTTTATATATGGTTTATAAATTTATGTAAACCCATAGAGATTCACAATTTTCTCCACAGATGGTGTTAAGAATTTTAAATAAGTATGTTCTGGTTTTATGTCTTGAATCTGTGATCTGGTCAGTCTGAGTTCATGGCTCTTTTTATGGTCTTTAATTTGTGGATTGGTCCAGGTGTTATTTTGAGTTATGTAGTTAACTTTTAATTCTTCAATAGCCATTTTTCCAGTTATTATCCTTGGACTAGGTATGTTCTCAGGTGCACACCTCGACAAGTTACTGCTTCTGTGGTGCCAAGTGAGTGAAAAAAACTCAATCTAAGGTTCCACCAGGTTAGGCACATAGCTGCCTGAAAACGGAAACAGTGCCGGCTTCCAAAACGGTGTGCTTGTTTAAACAATTAGACGATGGACAAAGGCCCAAAACAAGAAGACTGTGTCAGTTAACTTTAGTCATGCTCTGTTCCCTCTTTCCGATTTGATTTCTGAAGATGGGATTAACAGATTGTCCTGAAACATCGGTACGGAATTAATACTATATGCAGCGTAGTATCTTACAAGAGCAAAGATCTCACATGACGATTTGATGACACAGGCCTTGGTTTGCCTCTGCATGGCATGGTTCTGAGCAATCCAGTTTGGCACGGTCCGGTTCAGCACTTCATACACAAATTTAAGATGACTTCACATGTTTAAATGCCAAATTTAAGGAAAAAACCTCGTCTTGCTTTCGAATAAATATGGTATGTTAACAAAGTCAACAATGCTAGCACATGCATCAAATCATGTATGTCATAACAATACTTGTGACACACATGGTGACAATGGTTGTTGGTATTTGAATATAATAAATGTAATTCCTGAAGCCATGCAATGTGCAGAATATAAAGTCAGTAAGAAGATAATAAACAGGAGCTCGTTCTGTACAGTGACTTCAGCATAGCATCATGTGAAATTAATAGCAGGCTTGAAGATGACATATAATGACAGTAATGCAAACAGAAGTTGAGATGAAATTTGCTGAAGCTACAACCAATATTTAGACACAATGGACAATGATTATGGGTTCTCACAACATGTTTTGCAGGAGATTTATATCTTCCTGGTTACAGATATGCAAAAGGGACATGACATCAGGGGGACACAAACAGTTCCTGTTCTGGTCTTGAACATTTCTATCCACAGTAGTATTGTCTGCACTAGTCAATGAGTGTGGATGAACAATACAGTATTCAATCACTGTTTAAACCTTTACCAGCCTAGCATCCCGCGTGCTGGGCGGACATACAACTGGACCACAAAACAGCATTCTATATATTTAGGCAACAAGGAAACTTACTGCATTTTTTCAACATGCTGCACAATCTCCATTCTTTTTCCCACAAAATGTTGCACATTTCATAATTTTATCTCTTTTGGTTCATATAACATCCCTATTTTGCATACATGTGTGCTAAAATTTAAAAGTCCACCCTCCAGTTGTTAAAGGTTAAGGTGGCATGTATGAAAGTGAGTTGTTATTTAATCTTACCACCTAATTTCAAGATTTTTAAACTTCCATTTGATGCATTAACTGATAACAATACTCATTTCAGTACAGTCACTAACAACACATCCTTACAGTCCCCATGTCCGTTAAGTGGGATAAAGATGTGATGCCATATTAGGTCAAATTTTTCTATCATATTTCTAGTGTACCACATTGGAATTCTCACTATTAGGAAAAGTGTATCTGAATCCTTATTGCTCCACTCAGCTCTGAATTACTAACACAATACACTCAGAAATTCAGTCCTGCACAGCAACTCGTAATTCCTTCATTACTAGTTAGACTAAGATAATTGTAAAGAATATCCTGTTTGATTCTGGATGCAGTATCTATGACGTCAAATGCATATCTTGCTGTAACGGGTAATTGCTACAACAATTTCTTGTACAATTACAAACTCTCATTACAATGACTTCCATTCCATTAAACTTTCAATGGGTTGATGTTTCTGATGCATATTATACAGTGATGTCTGAGGCATATAACACTCTTAGAATACAAAGAAACAGACAGAACTTTGCTTCTGTGGCAGAGGCCTCGGGCTAGTGAGTCTGAAATAGTGTCAAGAGTAGTATAAGAATAAGATATTTGCAAGTCAAGGTCAAGAAGTTTCAAGAGTTTGCATAAGTAGCACTGAAGCTATAAAATGAGAAGTAATTTGCCAGTATTACAGTGGGTGTCAATTTGGTAATGTTGAAGACAGGAATAAATTCACTCTTTAATAATCGATAAAACACCAACACATGCACTTTTCATTCAACACTATATTAGTCTAGCATGTTGATTTCATTAAAATACATAAAAATATTTAAAGGTACTCCGACATGTTTCGATCTTAAGAGGTCATATTCAGGGAGTATGTTTGTACCTTGCTAAAGTCACTGGATTATTTAAAAACTTAAGAATTTTAAAAAGAAAATTCTTAAATTTTTAAATAATCCAGTGACTTTAGCAAGGTACAAACATACTCCCTGAATATGACCTCTTAAGATCGAAACAAGTCGGAGTACCTTTAAATATTTTTATGTATTTTAATGAAATCAACTCGCTAGACTAATATAGTGTTGAATGAAAAGTGCATGTGTTGGTGTTTTATCAATTATTGAATTGAAAAATGCACGGTGAAACACTGAAATTCACTCTTTATTTGCAGACATTTCATAGTGGATGGAGGTGTGGCAGTCATCCTTCATTTGGGTAAATATGGTATATACAAGCATGTTACACATTTTCTATTCACAGGGAAATAGAGGCATACGCCGCATAATGACGTTTCGGTCAACGACGGATCACATATATGACGGTGGTCTCATAAGATTATAATATTATCATAATACTTACCATTCTGTTACAATTGCCTACAGTATTCAGTACAGTAACATGCTGTACAGGTTTCTAGCCTAGAAGCAAAAGGCTATACCATACAGCCTAAGTGTGTAGTAGGCTATACTATCTAGGTTTGCGTAAGTACACCCTATGATGTTCGCACAACGAAGAAATCGCCTAATGACGCATTTCTCAGAACGTATCCCCATCGTTAAGAAATGCATATCTGTATTCTTGACAGTTATGGAAACCTGGCAGTGACAGAGCTAATTTTCCCACAAGAGGTTCAAACTTACTGTGCTTTTAAACTGTCCCTGGAATGTGTCCACAATTACACTCTGGTTGGCACTCAGATGTTTCTCCCAATGCTTCTCAGCTTCAATCTCATCACTGAGGTTAATGGGAAGATTTGGGTGACAGGAAGAAGCCCCCGCACCCAGCAACTCATCTGCTGAACTTGTCTCAGCTACCACAGAAGGATCAAGACTCCTCAGCTTACGTTCACACTCCATACGGAAGTTCTTCTCACGCTCTTCCAGTTTCATACGTTTGATGTTGTTGAAGCATTTGTTTGACTCCAGATCTAGGCCCCCACTGCACCCTGGCTGGGAGTCTAACGATTCATGTAACAGATTAGTCTCTTTGATCCGCTTAACACTCACAGTCTTACCATCAAAATTATGGAACTCTGTCAAGTTAGGCATCTCCAAAGGATCTCGGCGTCTTGCATTTTCATACTTGGGAAACTTTTCTGAGTCAAATCGGATCTCATTGTTGGCCTCCTGTTCTGTCACCAAGACATTCACATTTGAGGTCTTAGCATCCTTTAAAATATCTTCCAAACCTCTGAAACATGATGATACATTGTTTAATTGGTTTGCCACTTCATTCTTCTCTAGCACTGGCTCAACACTGGACACCTGGCATTCTTTCCTTCGAAACTTTTGAGCAATGAAATTATTGCCACTATATTCACTATTACAAGTCTGGTTACATATAAAATTAATCTCATCTTTCTCTGGTTCATTATGGCTTGTAGTAGGAGTACAGCAACGAAGTTCTTGTACATTTATTCCATCACTTTTATCATCAATGGCAGTCACGTCTTTGAAAGGTACAACGTCTTCTGGAATAGGTGTGAGACGAAATAAGTTACGATTCTCTTCTGAACTCTCGGAGCTGTGAGATGACAATGAATGACTACAGCGCAATGCATCAAATGGAATTCCAGTCTGAAATACACACATTAAAAAAAAACATTATATATAAAATTACTGGTGTACTCATTCTTGCTCTTTTGTTTTTGTACCCCTCGAACTGCCATGAAAGGGGTGAACTTAGGCAACATATCGATAAAGAAAACACATGCAAGCTGGAGAGTTGCTTATGATGAGACAGTCTATCAAGCCTGTCTCATGGCAGTGACATATTAGGATCCACATTACTTATTCCAGTCTTTAACATACATGAATGTAATGGAAAAGAAATTGGAACTCAGAAAGAATAACCGTGTGCACAATGCAAGGAGATACATAATTAGGAGTACTGCCATGGATAATCTTTTCCTAGTAACATTATGCTATTTCAGTAAAACATATTACTATGGAGGAAAAAAGAATCCACACACAAGAATGGCAGTGAATCTCTTGGATAACTGCAATTCAGAATACCAAGCAAGTGATGGAAGGAAAATATGAAACCTGATGTTATGCTACACTCATGACAGTATGAAGATACAGTTTTGGTGTTCACTTTCACACAATGACATACCTCTGCCAAGGCAGCCAATATCCTGGAAGAAATCAACTATACTTCTGCAAATTAAGAGCTGATATAATCTGCTTGGTGAAGTGGATTCAAGAAAATAAAATGTCATGGAATAGAGAGTAATGAACTGAAGTTGCTCAGGAAACGTTCCAGAGTTGAAGGTGTTCTAACACCAGTACGCTTTCCTTTCTATGACTTACATGAGTTGTTGTTTCTTGATCCATCCCATCACACAGTTTTCTTGCTGGTTCTCTCTCATCCAGCATCTCACACTGGCTATGTGGGGTGGGTGGGGGAGTGGAAACATCAGACACGATGCTCTTGCAGCTGGCAGTGTTTAACTGTTCATGCAGATTGTCCAGGAGCAGAGCAAGGAACTCCTGACAGTCATGCTGCAATAACATTCACACATATATCCATACGTACAGCTAGCCTTCCCCTTACAGAAAAGTGTCACTTTTGGAAGGGTCCAAACCTCTCTTTAAAGCTTCAAAGCTTAATAACTGCAACCAGGACAGCCAGTCTCTGGCCAAAAACTACCTCCTAAATATGAAGCATAGTGCTAACCCTTTAACTTTGACATACAGCAAACCATTACTTTATAAAGAAAAGTAATTTCAAGTTCCAAAGGACCAAAACACTTATTCAAGATTGACAGGGCACAGAAACAATTGTATTAGCTACAGTACACCCCTGAAACTTTGTTGCATCACATACACCAAAAAATGTCATCAGCTGCACCTCCCCTACTCAGACAGACATATTTATAGTACATTTTTACATGACAACTGCTGTAACGGGACATAAAGTAAAACAGCTATTTAACTGAATATCTTCAGCATATACTATTCATGATGTTAAACGTAACCTTTTTCTAATATACAGTACAACTCCAGAATAATTCTGCCTGTACTAAAATACAGTAAAACCTGCCTTAAACGGACCCTTTATTAAAAGGAATTTGTCTTAAACGGAAATATTTTTATGTCCTGTGACTTTGGGGCTGAAACAGATGTTAAATATCCTGGATTAAACGGAAACTGTCTAACGCGGAAACGGAAATCAAAATAAGCCTTTATAC
>Ga0209628_10003499_pt1 | contig 11050 bp, 10 predicted proteins | sample TergutCu122P4_FD_187285 | JGI IMG/M metagenome (GOLD analysis project Ga0209628, IMG submission 187285) | Cubitermes ugandensis P4 segment gut microbial communities from Kakamega Forest, Kenya - Cu122 P4 (SPAdes) (version 2) | ecosystem: Host-associated > Arthropoda: Insects > Digestive system...
ATTTTCGAAAAAAAAAAGTTACTGAAAATAAAATCTGTGTTCTGATTTTCTCTATAACATTTGTCTGAACGATTTTTCAATCTTGAGAAGAATTCAGCGATATATTGTCATAAATATACGAGGGTTGGAACTTTAATAGTGGCAACTATTTATTTACAACTGATACAAAATAGATACATGTTTCGAAGTTTTACTGTCCTTCAATATAGTCACCAGCATTGTGTAAAACCCGTTGTCAGCGATGTGGAAGTCGTAGGATACTTTTAGCAGCGCCTGTTGTGATGATAGGTCTCATGTTAAGTACCTGTTATCTTTGTCTGATTTTAATGAATATTAATTTTCTCGACAGATTTTCGAAAATTGTTCAAATATCAAATTTCACGAAAGTCCGTCCGGTGAGAGCCGGACTGTTCCATGCGGACGGACGGAGGGACGGACAGACAGACATAACAAAGTTAATAGTCGCTTACCGCAATTTTGCGAACGCACCTGAAAACTGGCACAGAGAGCGTAAGGTTTCGTATCTTGAATATACATACATTTCCAAAACTCCTCATGTTTTTTCAAAGTGGGTGCTATTGTGTAGCTAACAATTTGCCGTTTCAGCAGGCTTTAAACTGGTGCGTATAATAATGAGTGTTCAGTTAATCTCATCGTGGGTTGTTTAAACGATCAAATGTCCGGAATTTACTGCAAGCTCTAGAGATACTAAAGGAAAATTTAAAGAGTTCAACCAGAATAGTTGGATGCGGACGGAATTAACATCCTTGCGAGACAAACGGACACCAGTAGCATTAGCGGCGAACTACGCGATGGCTGGTTTCCATGGTGACAGGCAATACTGACTCGCACGTTTGGTAAAAGTCACTAACTACATGACGAGCTAAGTGAATCAGTACTGTATCACTGTCAAGGGCTACCAGCGCTAACTTGTGTCGATGGCCCAGAAAGATTCGACTGTGCAGTTGAACTCTAAAATTTTGTCTTGCCCTGTGAAGAACAAGATTTTTAGTGCGTCAATAGCTTCTGTATCTTTAATCGACAATGGACTAAATACCGTACAGCACCAATACACCTTCAGAAAGTCTTCTTAACCAGTGTCTTTTATCACCCAAGTAGTTGAATTTTTTTTTTAAATCCAAAGAATTCTAACGATGATATGTTATTATATTCTTTATTACAGTTTAAGATATTGTCCTTCGTCCAGTGATTTGGGCTGTCTGTTCCTCTTGAGCCTGCCAGAATATGTCCTGTCCTTTCCCCGTTCTATCAGAAGAAGGTGATACATCCAACATCCGAAACGCTATGTGCTTTTTTAACCTGAGACGAAGGATATTGTCCAGTTCACTCATGAGTGGGCTATGTGCCTTAACCATCAATGTGTTAATATTACATCACATATAAGGAATATGAGAACAACCGTTTATGACATATAGGTGTTGTGCACGTTGTGGAAAGAGTTGGTAGTAGACGAGCTATAAAGAAGTGGAAAATATGAAGAATAAAACAGCAGAAAATAAGAAGATAGTAATCAACATTTCAGGCCTTAAAAATTTTATAGCTTTCGAATACATATTAGTGTTTCAAATTTCAGAACCATGCATTTCGAGCGTTAGTGTTATTCCCGACTTAAAAGTTCGAACTTTCTCAAATTTGGCAATATCTATATTAAGAAATTAAACTCTACGTAGATATTATGTCCATTAGTTGTAAGATACATCGCCACTGACCTCGAAAGGTACCAAGAATGGCAAGACACACACAGTGCTACTGTAGTTGCAGTGTGTGGAATAATATTCCTTCTAGCATAAGCACAAGTATTCGTGTTCGCCCAGGATGTGGTTGTATTCCGTATTATTAGAACACTATGAAAAAGTTGAAAAAACCTAGAGAGGGAATACTAGAATGTGCTTATGCACATAAGGGGTTGGGTTTATTAATTCGAGTCAGATATGTAAGACGTCACTATAATAGGGCCTACTTGCACATTGCCCCAACAGCTACGGCGTCTTGCGAGTATCGCGGTTTTCTCTTATACGTCCAGGTTCGGTAAGAGTTAACTGATAGAGAAGATATTTGGTTGCAGGAAGAGAAAATACCAGGCCTAATCCATGCTTGACACGTTCGTTTGGTGTTCTGTGTATCCAAATAGAATTTCCAGCCCATGACTCGTGAAGATATGGGCTACCAACTCACTTGGACTATGGACACCTGTCGAGTAACTATTGCTCTGTTGCTGGACTCTTATCAAATACATACGAAATTTTATCCAACATTCTGTTGTCTTCACTTCACGTGCAGAAAAATTATTGGCAATCATTACTGTAGATTTCGACGTCACGGGTCAACTATTGATCATGTATTCTACATTTGTCAAATACTTTTAAAAAAATGGGAATACAACGGGGCAGTGCATCACCTATTTTTTGACTTCAAGACAGCGTAGGATTCCGTTGGGAAGGAGGTCTTGTATAATATTCTAATTGTGCTTGGTATCCACATACCGCTACTAAATTTCGGTTTATTTTACTTTCATGCACGTACTGTTATTTTTACCAGATGGGAACAGGATTATCACGTAGTAAGGACTTGGACAACTAAGTGGCAGTACAAGTCTTTTAATCACTTTTTCGGATAAATGTAATCATGTAGTCTGATAAATAAATATACAAATATATATATGCAAATATATGTTTCAGTTATAAATTCATGCAGTAGCCCGAGAAGCTAATCGGTAGCTAGTCAAGAATTTCCCCGCATTCTATGGAACCAGAAGGTTCATTACCGCGTTTACAAGTGCCCGCCACCTGTCCATATCCTGAGCCAGATCAATCCAATCCGTGTCTCTCCCATCACAATCCCTGAAGATCTATCTTAATATTATTCTCACATCTACGCATGGGTCTTCCAAGTGGTCTCTTTCCCTCAAATTTTCCCACCAAAACCCTGTATACACCCCTCCTCTCTACATTACGTGCTACATGCCCGCCCCATCTCATTCTTCTAGATTTAATCACCCGAATAATATTTGGTGGGAATACAGATCATTAAGCTCCTCATTATGTAGTCTTCTCCGCTCCACTGTTATCTCGTCCCTCTTAGGCCCAAATATCGTCCTTAGCATCCCATTCTCAAACTTCCTCAGCCTATGTTCCTCCCTCAATGTGAGGGACCAAGTTTCACATCCACACAAAACAACGGGCAAAATTATATTTCTGTATATCTTAATTTTTACATTTTTGGATAGCGACTTAGAAGACATAAGACTCTGCACCGAGTGATAGCAAGCATTCCTTGACTTCAATCCGCTCTTAATTTCTTCCTGAATAGAATTTTAATTCCTTACATTTGTTCCCAAATATCTGAACTACGTACAGAACATACTGTGAGGTTACGGTTACTTAACGCACCGTGAGGTTACGTACAATGCACATACATATTGCGAGTAATGTTTGCTTAAAGGAGCGTATCGTGGGTTTTTGTTTACTATAAATGAGGTTTGGTCTGCTGTACCAAATACTGAACTGAATGCAACAAGAAGTTGCCTTTACAATAGAAATCCCTCTGTGATCATTTTATCTTCAAGTCAGCATGTGCTCTCTCTCACCTCATTTTACTCTCCAAACATCACCGTTCCAAGATTAAAATTTAAGGTGTTCTGCATGTCACATGCGTGTTTCTAACTACGCTCATTCTAATAACATTACGTCGTTACCGAGCTTAAGATGATGTGGCTTCTTAGAATTTAGACGATTAAGGAGGCTTAATTTCAAGTTCAAACAAAGAAAAGGGTGTTTCGTTGTTAAAATTTTAGAACTGTGTTAGAAAAATGGCTAATGTAAATAACGCGAAATCTGAAAGTGTGACATCCGCGTTGTTTTTGTACAATGCGCAATAATAAGGACGTAATACGTCGATAAGCAAATTTTATTATAAAAAAATCCAAACAAGCTACATGTTTCGGCTGCAGCACCCGAAATATGTAGCTTGTTTTGGAACTGCTACAATAAAATTTGCGTACCGGCGTATTACGTTCTTATTATTGCGTAAATAATGTGCTTATCATGGATACGATATTTTAATTTCTTAGTTGGTTGAATTCCACATTAATTCGAAAGGAAACAAAATTCAGGTGACAATAAATTTCACGTGATGTCACGCGTTAGAAGAAGAGAAAGAAATTAACGACCTAATTCCCACAATGTACTGTGCAGGCTATCAACACAACATGGAGATTATGAAGATGAAACAGTGAAGACTTACCCCGCGCTGCTGGAGATAAGGGATGTATATCCGTTCTGTCTATGGGATCAGGGGCTGGAAAAGGAAAAAGAAAACAATTCATGTCACTTGGCTTAATAGAAAATGAACATTCATTCTTGTTAGTCAACATTAAGTGGCTCTTGGCATACTTAAGTTATGATAAAATTAGGGACACTGTGCAGCGTTGTAAAATAAGCAGACGGCGCGGTGACAACCAATATTCATAACGGAATGTCGTCACACTCTTTCTCGGGAGTCAGTCGTTTCGAATCCCAACCAACGGTCACCCGTGACGACGCCGTCTTTCGTAACTTTTGCGAATTATCTGAAGACAATATTCAAGCTTCCTCTGACCTTCTGGCTACAACTAATGCATTCGACACCAAACATTGCTTAAGCCAAATTTGCTTAAACAAGACTAACAATAAGGCTGAAGCACGTGTGCTAAGCCTCACAATATTAAGTAAACCTACACAGTTTTGCAGGTGCGTAGAAAATTCTACATTAAAGTGACGTTATCCACATTATTAACATTTGTAATGGAGCTGGAGCCGATCCCAGTGGCCGAGCAGTCCTAGGCGGTGGTCTGCGATCGCTCGCTTGCTGGGATTGTGGTTTCGATTCCCACCAGAGTCATGGATGTCTGTTTTCAGTGTTGTGTGTTGTGTGTCGTCTCTGCGACGGCATTATCACTCGACCAGAGAAGTCTTAGTGAGTGTGGTGTGTCTGAGCGTGATTTTGAAGCCTCGAATGAGGAGGTCCTGGCCCAGAAGAGGATGTTACGTCACAGAAAAAAATGAGCTGGAGAATTCGCTGTGTGAGGGCACTGATTTTTGAGTACGTTCAATGACGGGAATACTAAAGTGTGACACGAAGAACTTCCGAAGACGAACATAAAATCTGTCCGAGCATTTGAGACACACAACCTGTGTGGCACTGTCTTCGCTCGAAAAGCAAATTCAACTACGTAATCAAATCATCACAAAATGTGCACAACTTATTCACTCCGTGGATAAAGGACTTTAAGAACTTCAACGTTCCACATCTGATCCTTTCCATCAAGGGGTATCGTAGTGTTAAATACGACGTGCATAAGCATCCATCGTTAAATCTTGTTCTGAAGCAGTTGAATCCAGTCCACACCCTCACATCCTAATTATCAAAAAAAAAGGTTAATATCATTTTCCATTACAAGTAGGGGCACTGGCCTTCCCGACAATCATTGGAACCAGGAAAAAAGAATTTACAGCATCTACCGCTAGTAGAATCCAGCCAAATTTTGCTGACTCCGCTGCACGTCAAATTGGGACGAATGAAGAACTTTGTTAGGGCTGTGGATCATACAGGGACTGCGTTTGGATATCTCGCAGAGAAATTCCCAGGAAAAATCAAGGAAGGTGTTTCAATCGATCCACAGATCCGCCAGCTCTACAGAGACGATCAGTTAGACCGCATTCTCAGTGGTAACGACAGGAGGACGTCGAATGACTTCGAGGTTGTAGCACCAACTTTCTAGGAAATAACAAGGCTGCAAATTACAAGAAATTTATGGAAACCCTGCTGTTGTCATATCAGAAATTGGGCTGCAAAATGTCTTTAAAAATGCATTTTCTGCTTTCTCGCATGAATTGTTTCTCCGGAAAACTGTGGGGCGCTGGGCGATGAGCAATGCCAATGTTTTCATCGTGATATCTCCGCAAAGGAGAAGAGATACCAAGGAAAGTGATTTCATCGATATTAGCAGAATATTGCTGGACGGTAACAAGAGATTCTCCAGGGCTTGTGTACCAAAGACATGTGAAGTGACGGCACAATTAATCAAGGCAAGCCAGTCAGTATACATTATGTCAAGGATAAAGTGTGTTAAGGCATCTCCAACAGATTAGTTAATTTAACTTTCAGGACACGGCGTAACTCAAGACTGGCCTCAGTACAGCACCGTTTTGTACCTTCTCTTTTGACGCTATCATGAAAGGCAGATTTTTGTAACATATCGAGGTAAATGATTGCCGAGGTAGTACTTTCAGCAAGTGTCTACGGGTCTTCCAAGTTCCCCATGCGTCCGCTATTTCTGTTACCGTAGACTTCGGAGCATCAGACTGTCCATTCGCAACGTTTAGACTTAATCCTGCCTCATGAACATAAGCGATGACGAACTTCCTCAGTCAAGAAGCAGCATAAAATTTTCATATTCTACTTGAAGTCTATCCCATTCTTTTGGATCATGAAAGCATTAAAAAGGTGAAACAATGACAGTCTGCACACTCAACGACACATACATAGGCACACACGTGCACACATAGTCACTCAGTAGGACTCTCTGGACGAGGGATCGGCCCATCGCAGAGATCTCTACTTGAAAACACACACGTCACTCACAAGAGGTAGATATCATGCCTCGGTGGGTTTCGAACCCACAATCCCAGCAAACGAGCGGCTGCAGACTTACGCCTTAGACCGCGCGGCCGCCGGGATCGGCATCAATGATGATGATGATGACGATGATGATGATGATGATGATGACGACGACGATGATGATAATGATAATAATAATAATAATAATAATAATAATAATAAATTATTGAAAGACGCGCTACCAGTATCACTGAGGTCCTGGTAAAATCTGACGTAATATTCCGTCATTTGCTTAGAGCGGCTGAGGGAATCCGCCAAATCCTGTTAGAATAACCGGTGATCCGGCGGACATTTGAACCGATTACCTGAAAGATACCTTGAGACAACTCGCTCGTTTGCAGGAATTAATGATATGGCTAGATAGAAATTTACAGTTTTACATTTCTTGTCTTCTTAGTCCACTGAATGAACATGTTGGAGTGTGAAGTGTCTGGTTGTTGAAAGTACAAAAAAAAATGTATTTTAAACAGGAGATATTTCTGTAAGATTTTTAAAATCATAAATTTAGTGTTAGATCCCATTTTAAAAAGTGAAATTCTTATAGGCCTATGCATTTAACGTAATTTTTCTAACTCCGAAGTATATTCCGGTGGGATATTTGCCAATAAACTTAACGTGGCAGCATTTAAATTGATAACTGCTTCATTCCTCGGAAATAATTTGAAATTATTAATTTGCTGTGGTATTCTATTGCTAAGAAAACATCGATAAAAGATACAATAGAATTCTGTTATTTTGAACCGCAAAAAATCACGTTGCCTTTTCGCCCATCTGTTGACAATTTCCCCAGTTCCCTGAAGTAAATGTAAACGACATACTAGATCTTACCATTCTTTACATCGAAAACTCGGAAAGGACAAGTAAACGTTTTGTGAGGAGCTATGTAACCCTCTGACGCCGGAATTAAATCCCTCCGAGCAACGCTGCCTGCTGGAATTTTTTACTGGGGATTTTAAATTTTAATACTTACTCTTACAAAAGAAAAGCATATCTCATAGATTTTTCCTTCAAATTTAATGAAATAAAATTATGCACTCTGCTTATGAATTGGTTAATCCGGGAAAAAATGTTCACCTATTTTACAACAAATTTGGGCCTGTGAATCACATGCATTGTACAAAATGTGGTGTAAATAGTTCATTACTCACATAATTCTGGTTCCTGCAGAAGGCCTGTGGCACCTTGGATCACTGTTTTATCACGACACACAGTATTCACAATTGGGGTGAAGAAGAAAACAGACGATAGGGCAGTTGGGTGGATGATTTCGCTGGCTGGTGTTTGTTATTGCGACTCTCGAGCCAGAAAACATTCTTTTTATTCCGATTCTGATGTCAGCAATTAGAACTTCACTGTTGGCTTCCTCCTCGAGTGTGACTTCTTTCCCGGCCATTTCAATAGACACCTACAACGGTCTGCCTAATTTACACTCCTCTGTATGACTCGGCACATTTGCAGTAACCCAGTGCCGCTAAGATATGAACGCCTTCTACAGTGACAGCAAAACAGATGTAAAGCTGCGATGTGACTAGTGTAAAAATTCCAGCTATTCGAGGGTGTCCAAGACGTTTTTAGTAGATTGACGGCTGTTTGCTGCATGTTACTACCCCACAACCCCTACAGATTATCCCAGCAGATTACCCCCCAGAGGAACGTCTGTGCGCACTCCTGTGGCTGAAAACATAAATTTTTGTGGATATCTCCGATTTTTGAGCATTAGTTTTGTCTGAATTATATGGGTACAGTACGCCACTGACAACCTTTTTGGGCAACAACTAGAGTTCGATTCATAGGCCAGTGTTGATATTTCAACACACAGTGAAATGTGGGGCGAGCGATAAGCAGGGCGAGCTGTGTCTCCAACAGAATTAGTCACTGAAATAACTGCGCAGTTGCTGTGTGTCGACATATGAATCAGGATATTTGCAGAGGTTTAGGAGGTGAAGGGGGTCCATTCTGGCTACACAGAGAAACCCTGACCTTCAAGGTTCCTGCAGCATACCAAAACACAGCGGCATTTCAGATAGAAGTGAACAAAACTCCCCCAAAATTCGACACATTGTTTGCGACGTCTTTAGAAGTCGTTCGGCTATTTAAAGGGCTCACTACGCGACGACTTTAGAAGTCGTTCGGTGTTAAAAGGGGTAATTTTCACAACAGCATCATCTGCCGTCGCATTTACAACTGCCATCAGTTGCTGTTGTGGTGATGGCAAACTGACACTTTCAGACAGTCTTGAACGAAAATGAGTGTTTAACTGACCATCATTAGTACCCATTAAGAAAAATATAAAAGCAACGTGAATTTCATATTCAAGACATTTTATCCATTGTATCTCCAGACTTTACGTAGTTTACTAATTCGATTTCAGCTGTTATAGAAAAAAACTGCTGATTTTCCTGCATGCAATCTGTTAACAGGCACACTTCTTCCCTTCATTTTATATTCACGGATTCTGAAACATCACAATACTTTTTAACTTTCATTGTACGTTCTGTTATGATTTCAGATATCAACAACAGCCTTGGTGGGCTCTTGGCCTGGGCGACAGTTTGCCATCGGCCAGGCCTGTTATTTGGGTAACTGCGAGGCACAGCAACAGGAGCTGAGCTGTTGCAAATTCAAAAGCAGCTAATTTTTGGTTGATTTTGAAAATGTACCTAGCAAACAATGTACATTTTATACTCAAGTTGTCTTGGTTGATTTTAACTGTAATAGCTCCAAAACACTTTTGACTAGGAGACCTGTAAACACCCAACTATCAAATGGTACGGGGGATCATTAAGGGGTAATCGTCAATGAGCAGTTTCGAAGGATCTAGTCATAGTCGTTTTGTGCGGAAAGTGGTAAGTTTTCCTATTAACTCGGTTGTAATTGATAAAGAAACCGCCATCTTCAACACAAACACTATAGACGGTCACATAAATGAAAAATACAGTCTTAACCAAGACAGTGGTTACGCATGTTACGGATGTGGAAAAATACAGGGATAAGAGTCTCCGCAGTGTTACCACCACAATGAAACTAGCAGGCGATAACAGTCTGCAGTCTTACCACTACAATGCAAATAGCAGGATATAACAGTCTGCAGTGTTACCAACACAATCAAACTAGCAGACGATAACAGTCTCTGCAGGGCTACCACCACAATGCAAACAGCGGGCGATAAAAGTCTGCAGTTTTACGACAACAAGACAGCTATCGGGCAATAATTCTCTGAAGTGCTACCACCACAATGCCACTATAAGACGATAAGTCTGCAGTGTTACAACCACAATGTAACCAGCAGGTATAACAGTTTCCGCAGTGTTACCACCACAATGAAAAGAGCAGGTGATAAGTCTCCGCAGTGTTGCCACAAAAATTAAAATAGCAGGTGATAAGCCTCTGCAGTGTGGCCACCACATATCAACTAGCATGCGATGCATAATTGACGTACCCAATTACACCGTTACCGCAGAAGATCGATCACGACCGATATACGGTTCCTTCGATATTTGATCACAAATCTTCATTTCATTCAAAAATTTTTCGGTTGTTCAATTACAAGTTCTAAATTAAGCCATAACCGTAACACTCTTCCTGAAATGAAAACAAGATACTGGACGTAGGTAAGGCTTAACTACGAAGCATTCGCCCCATTACATACCTGGTGTCCCAGATGGGTTTTCCTTGTATCCTACCCATGCACTACATTCGAGGTGGGTATGAATTAGGCATGCGCACAAAGCATGAACGCACAACAGGGATGCAAAAGTTCAAGCACGTAGAAAGGCTGTAGGGTGCAATGTCAAGTGGAAAATGAAACTGTTACCTCTAAATAAAAATTAAAATGACGCCAAAATCTTTTGTAGAATTCAGCACTGTAAAACTGCGTAAGAATCCGTTTATGTGCTCTTAATCTGTTGTAACCTATACAGATAGACAGGCAGGCTGACAGCCGGACAGCCGGATTGAAGCTAGAACTAATGTACAGAAGACTGGAGAAATTTATGGAGCTTTCGGCAGAGATGCGTATATATCTACAGCAATGGACGCATCATTTCAGCGTAAGCAAAAATTCCATTTACAGTTGTGGATTTGTAATTAGAAGTACAAGGTGGTTCAAATATGACCGGGACTGATTTGTATGTAAACAAGCCGCACTGCGCAGCAGCTGTGCGACCTTGAGAGAGTGAAGAGTGTCTCCGTAGGAGACACTCTTCCCCATGCTGTTGTTGGAGTCTGTGGTGAATTTCAGCGGACGGGGCGTTTTCTCCAACGAGGAATTTGATCACAATGCGTTGTTCCACGCTCCGCGGTACCTTCTGTTCGCTCATCACTCTAGTAACTCCCAGACAGGACTGAACAGGTTCTAACCCGAGCAGGAGGG
>Ga0209628_10003501_pt1 | contig 11045 bp, 8 predicted proteins | sample TergutCu122P4_FD_187285 | JGI IMG/M metagenome (GOLD analysis project Ga0209628, IMG submission 187285) | Cubitermes ugandensis P4 segment gut microbial communities from Kakamega Forest, Kenya - Cu122 P4 (SPAdes) (version 2) | ecosystem: Host-associated > Arthropoda: Insects > Digestive system >...
GAAATACCATATCCCAGCGCAATCCCGGAAAAACCAATGATAATGGAACTGGCCACATGCCCCACGCCACAATACATTGTTGTAAACAGCGTCTGTTTCAGGCTCCATTTCCGGGCTTTGGACATGACGATGAACGGTATGTAATGGTCAGGGCCAAGGAGAGTATGGATGAAACCTGCGCTGGCCGCTGCAATTAAAAGGATGCTGATGGAAGTCATGAATAATTAATAATTGAATAACTGAATCATTGAATTGACCTAATGACGTATAATTGTCCGGTTTCGTAGCGAATTACTTTAACCTGTTCGCCGGCGTTGATATAGCCGATTTCGCAAATGGCGTCGTACAGTTTTCCGTCAATGTCTACCTTTCCGGCGGGTCGCAGCATGGAGCGCGCCGTTCCGGTAACGCCAACCATACCCGATAAGTTATCAAAACTAACGTATCCTTCCGAACTGCGCTGTTCGGCTGTGAGCATGATGGTTTTCAGGCGCGGATTGGTGAGAAACGACCTGCCCAACCATATCGAAAACGCCAGCGCAAAAGCCGACGAACCGATGACGATGCAGATGGATTTGAACACTTCAATCAAACCGGCGGTAAAATCCCATCTAAAAACGAGTTTATCCACCATTGCCAGACTTAAGCCGAGCACCATCAGGATAATTCCCGAAACACCCGCCACTCCGAATCCGGGCAAGGCAAATATCTCAATTCCTATCAAGACTAACCCGGCGAAGAAGATAAGCAATTCCCAATGATTGGCAAGCCCTTCGAGATAAAGCGGTGCAAAGTAGAACAAGGCGGCGGTAATGGCAACAACTAATGGAAATCCGATACCGGGCGTTTGTAATTCAAAATAGATACCGCCAATGATAAGCATAATCAATAAACTTTGCAGGTAGGGATTGATTAAAAATTGAATAATTTTTTCCAATAGTGTTAATGTGTAGCGTTCTATTTTGTAGTCGCTGACATGATTGGCTGTCAAGATATCTTCTATTTTTTCGGCCTTACCCTCGCAAAAATTCAATCTGATAGCTTCTTCCGTGGTCAGTGTCAGCACCTTACCAGAATCTATCACATCTTTTATCACAACACTCGGGTCAACCATTGCTTCGGCGATTTGCGGATCGCGTCGCCAACGGTAAGTTGTATCCTTTCCTGTAACGATGGTGTCCTTCCCGTGCGCCTCTGCCGTAGCACGCATCATCGATCGCATGAACGACTGGTATTTGTCAGGTGCAGCTTCACCTGTTTGGTGTACCACGGTAGCCGCGCCGATGCTGGCGCCTTCGCGCATGTAGATTTTATCGGCAGAAATGGCGATAAGTGCACCGGCAGAAATAGCGTTGTTGTCCACAAACACATACACGGGAATGGGACAGTTAAGTATTTTGGTACGTATGGAATCTGCTGCATCCACCAAACCACCGTAAGTATTCATGTGGATGATGATGAGTTGCGCTTTCATCTCCACTGCACGGTCAATACTTTGCATGGTAGTGCGCCATGTAGCCGGACCAATCTCTTTTTTGAGATCGAATACATACACCGTCTTAGTGGTTGATATACTGTCGTTGGCCTTGACCATACAACTCAACATGCACAGGATGAAAATCAGGTGTCTCATGATCAAATTGAATTATGAATTATGAATTGAAGTGCAAAAATAATCATTTTTATGAATCATCTCTTGAAATGATATGTGTTATTCTGTCCAATCACAACATTCCCTTTGTACTGGGCAAATCGAACCGGTATATATCGCGCTGTATTGCCATTTTCAGTGCGCGGGCAAATGCTTTGAATGTGCCTTCTATCTTGTGATGTTCGTTTGTGCCCTCTGCTTTGATATTTAGGTTCATCCTGGCAGCGTCGCTCAACGATTTAAAAAAATGCAGGAACATTTCAGTAGGCATGTCCCCCACCCTTTCACGCCGGTATTCTGCTTCCCATACCAACCATGGCCGTCCGCCGAAATCAAGGGCAACGCTGCACAGACAATCGTCCATTGGCAGGCAGAAACCATACCGTTCTATGCCACGCTTGTCGCCAAGAGCAGTACACAGTGCTTCTCCCAGAGCAATGGCCGTATCTTCGATGGTGTGGTGTTCATCTACCTGTAAATCGCCTTTGGTATGAACAGTTATATCTATGCCCGAATGTTTTCCTATCTGTTCAAGCAGATGGTCAAAGAAACCTAATCCTGTACTGATGTCACATTTAGCGTTCCCGTTGAGATTCAACGACACATAAATATCTGTTTCTTTGGTTTTACGCTGTACAGTTGCTGTACGTCCACCGGCGTAAATCAATTCGGTGATACGGTCCCAATCGGTAGTCGCCAGCACGCATGTTTCTTTCAAATCCGGACGGTCGTCAAGTAAGCGGCTGTCGTTAACAAAAATCCCCTTGCATCCGAGATTTTTAGCCAATTCCATATCCGTCATCCGGTCGCCGATCACAAAAGAGTGCTCTAAATCATAATCGCCCGAAAGGTATTTTCCGAACATCCCCGTGCCCGGCTTGCGCGTTGGAAGATTGTCTTCGAGAAACGACCGGTCGACGAGTATATCATCGAAATGAATGCCTTCGTTGGCAAAACCTTGCAGCATTTTGTTGTGCATCGGCCAGAACGATTCCTCCGGGAAAAAATCCGTACCTAAACCGTCCTGATTGGTAGCTATGACAAATTCAAAGTCGAGATTGCGGCGGATAAAATACAGATTTCGAAACACTTTTGGAAAAAATTCCAATTTCGCCAAACTGTCTTCACCCAAAGGATCCACGATCAATGTCCCGTCGCGGTCAATAAATAACGCCTTTTTCATTCGATATAATTATTATTTAAAAATTTCCATCATTGATACAATATGTAGCTTTATCTTTCGTTACATATATACAATATAAAAATCTCAAAAATCGCCTATGGCTGAAAATTTTACGCTCCTGTTGTTGTTGCAACATTATCCCGTTTTCCAACAGTTTCAGGTTTTATCATACGATGATGTGTCGATTGACGCAGATGTTGCTGATTTCCTGCAAGCCGCCGAGCAACAGGCGAGCCGTCATGTGCTGGATCGTATCAACGCCTTTGCATCGTCGTGTATCTGAAAAACCCGGCAGATTTCAATTTGCTGCCTGATTTACTGTTATTGCAATCATGCTGATGATATCCTCAACGGAGCATCCACGTGACAGATCATTGATGGGTGCTGCAATTCCCTGCAAAACAGGACCTACGGCCTCAGCGTTGGCTAAGCGTTGCACTAATTTGTAAGCAATATTTCCCGCTTCCAAAGTAGGGAAAACCAACACATTGGCATTTCCGGCAATAGCACTTCCGGGAGCCTTGCTTTTACCGATGGCAGGTATGATGGCTGCATCTGCCTGCAATTCACCATCGATGTCCAAACCTGGATCCATTTCCCTGGCGATTTGTGTGGCACGGACAACCTTGTCCACCATTTCGTGTTTTGCGCTTCCTTTGGTGGAAAAGCTGAGCATGGCAACTTTGGGTTCAATACCTCCGACTGAACGCGCTGTTTTGGCTGTTATAACAGCAATCTCGGCTAATTCGCGATCGGTAGGGTTGGGATGAACCGCACAGTCAGCAAACACCATAATGCCATTTTGACCAAATGATTGATCCTTAAGCAGCATGAAAAAAACGCCTGATACCACGCTGATCCCCGGCAGAGTTTTTACATATTGAAATGCCGGCCGCAATACATCGCCGGTGGCATTAGCTGCGCCGGCTACTTCACCGTCAACATCGCCCGCTTTGATCATCAACGCTCCCAGATAGAGCGGATCTTCAATCAACCGTTCAGCGTCGGCCTGTGTCAAACCTTTTGACTTGCGCAGTTCTACCATCAGGTCTACATAAGCACCCTTTTTAGGATGGTTTTTCGGATCGACAATAGTGGCTTTGCCGATGTTGGTTAATCCCAACGATGCGGCTTTCCCGGATATTTCATCCGGCGAACCGATAATCGTCAACTGCGCAATACCGTTGGCCAATACAAAATCGGCGGCTTTAAGTGTGCGTTCTTCAAAACCTTCGGGCAGAACAATATGTTTCTGCCGGGTTTTGGCTTTTTGAATGATATTTTCTATAAAATCCATGATATAAATGTGATTATTTTTAATAATGGTGCAAAGTTACAAAAAAATTCAGATCAAGATAATCAAATTACTTCAAACTCCATTCCGCCCCATCCTTCCGGTCTTTTACCTCAATACCCAATTCCGAAAGCATATTACGTATCTTATCCGAAGTGGCAAAATCCTTGTTTGCTTTTGCTTGTTGGCGTATTTCGAGAATATGGTTTACCAATCCTGTCACCAATTCCATTTGGTTTTGGCTCTTCTCGTCCTTTAATCCAAGTATATCGAAGGTAAAGTTGTGATACGTGCGTTTCAGTTGTTCGAGATCGGTTGCTGAAAGCGTTTCCTTGCCGTCGTGTACCAAATTGATAATGCGCAACCCGTCGAATAGATGGGCAATCACAATGGGACTGTTGAGGTCGTCATTCATCGCCTGATAACATTTTTCTTCAATATTGTCTAACGCAATCGTACTTTTTTCTGACGGTTTGAGTTTATCCAGTGTCTGGATGCCTGTCATCAACCGTTGCAAGCCCTTTTCTGAAGCCTGTAACGCTTCGTTGCTGAAATCGACGGTACTGCGGTAATGCGCCTGCAGAATGAAAAATCGTATCGCCATCGGGCTGTATTCCTTTTCGAGTAACGGATGCGTTCCTGCAAAAAACTCGTTCAGTGTGATGAAGTTCCCCAACGATTTTCCCATCTTCTTACCGTCGATGGTAATCATATTGTTGTGCATCCAGTAGCGAACGGAATCATGCCCCAACGCAGCGTTCGATTGTGCGATCTCACATTCGTGATGCGGGAAGAGCAAATCCATACCGCCCCCGTGTACGTCAAATATCTCACCGAGATAACGGGTACTCATGGCAGTACACTCGAGATGCCAACCCGGAAAACCGTCGCTCCACGGTGAAGGCCAGCGCATGATGTGTTCGGGCGCCGCTTTTTTCCACAAAGCAAAATCGAGCGGGAAACGTTTTTCGTCCTGTCCGTCGAGTTCGCGGGTTTGCGAATCAAGGTCTTCGAGTACACGACCTGACAATTGCCCGTATGGAAACTGCTTGTCGTACTTTTCGAGGTCGAAATACACCGATCCATTGCTTTCATAACCGAATCCGGCGTCGATGATTTTTTGCACGAGTTGTATCTGCTCGATGATGTGCCCCGAAGCGCGCGGTTCGATACTGGGAGGCAACACATTGAGTTGCTCCATGTTGTGGTGGTAACGGTTGGTGAAATGTTGCACCACTTCCATCGGTTCCAACTGCTCCAATCGCGCTTTCTTGGCGATCTTGTCTTCACCGGCGTCAGCATCGTTCTCAAGATGGCCGACATCGGTGATGTTGCGCACGTAACGCACCTTGTACCCGATATGCGTCAGGTAGCGGAACAGCAAATCGAACGTAATGGCCGGCCGCGCGTGTCCCAGATGCGCATCGCCGTAAACGGTTGGCCCGCATACATACATCCCTACATGAAGGGGATTAAGCGGTTCAAATTTTTCCCTGTTGCGGGATAAACTGTTGTGGATGAATAATGTTTGCTCCATTTTTTTAATGCTGTTTTTTATTGCTATTTTTTTAGTTATTCAATTATTCAGTTATTCAGTTATTTCAAAAAAGCCCATGTAATAACGCATCTATACGATTAACCACCGTTCGCAGGTCTTCCTGCGTTTCGTCGAAATGGACTGTGTCAACATCAACTACCAGCAGTTTGCCCAGCGTATACTGACTGATCCAGTTTTCGTACCTCTCGTTGAGATTACCGAGATAATCCAATCTGATCCCGTTTTCGTAAGCGCGCCCTCTCTTCTGTATTTGCCATACCAGCGTAGGTACTGATGCCCGCAGGTATATGAGCAGATCGGGCGGTTGGATGAACGACGTCATCTTGTCGAACAACGAACGGTAGGTGACGTAGTCACGCAGGCTCATCAACCCCATCGAATGAAGATTGGCGGCAAAGATATGGGCGTCTTCGTAGATGGTACGATCTTGTACCACTGTTAATCCAGAACTTCTGATTTTTTGTATCTGTCCGAAACGCTCGTTTAGAAAATAGACTTGCAGATTAAACGACCAATGTTGCATATCATTATAAAAATCATCCAGATACGGATTGTTATCTGCATTTTCGTAATGCGCTTCCCAACCGTAATGCTTGGCTAATAAACCTGTCAGGGTCGTTTTTCCCGAACCTATATTTCCGGCAATGGCAATGTGCATGATAAATAATATTTAGTTTATCCTTATAAACTTTAAACACACTGGCTTATCAATAGTAATCTGTTTTAAACTGTCTTCCTTCAGAAGTCCTGTTTTCCTGTCGATTTCGAAAAACTGAATCAGATTGCTGTTCATATTGGCAACCAATAGATATTTTCCATTGGGCGTGATGATAAAGTTGCGAGGATGGCGGCCTGTGGGTTGATGTCCCACAAGGGTCAATTTCCCATCGGATTCGTTGATACTAAAGATAGCAATATTATTGGTATTGGCACGATTGGAGGCATAGAGGAATTTTCCGTCGGGCGACACATGGATGTCAGCGCTTCCCTTACTGCTAACGCCTTCAGATGTATCGGATGCAATGTATTGAACCGGCTCAAGATGACCGTTCGCATAACGAAAAACCGTTACTTTTCCCGACAACTCATTAATTATATAGGCGAATTTTCCATTGGGATGAAACATAAGATGACGTGGGCCAGAACCCGGCTCTAATCTGTAGGCTTCTGGAGTTCCCATTGTCAGGAAAGGCGCTGCTTCGCCGGTGGTAAATTTGTGCAGTTGGTCGGTTCCCAGGTCGGCGGCAAAAAGATATCGCTGATCGGGTGAAAAAACAGCGCAATGAAGATGTGGCTTGTCCTGACGATTGGCGTCAAATCCCTTTCCCTCGAACTGAAATACTTTCTCAACAGGCTTTAATGAACCGTCAGTCGCAAGTGGAAAGACACTGACACTGCCTCCTGAATAGTTGGCTGTTACCACAAAACGGCCTGTGCGGTCGACACTGATATAGCAAGGCGCTGCGCCATTCGTTGGCTGGCTGTTCAGCAGATTCAGTTTTCCATTCTTTTTGTCGAACGAAAAGGCATACGCCACTGCTTCACGTCCACTTTCTCCAACGGAATATACAAATCGTTCGTCGGCTGAAAACGCCAGATACGAAGGATTAACCGCTTGGGTTTCACTTATGTATTCAACAGTGCCGGTTTCTTCATCCAACCTGTAAACATAAATACCGGTACTGGTTCCCGAAGTATATGTCCCGACAAGCATGTAATGAGTTGGGGAAGCAGGGAAAACGGGGGAAACGGGGGAAGCGTATAAACCGGCTACGCACACAAATCCCCAAAACAGAAAAATTACAGTTTTCATCTTTAAAAATTTTGGCAAACGTAGTAAAAAAAAAGAAACCTTTTTGAAAAATGTTCGTACAAATTTATTGTAAATTATTAATCAAATTTTTAAGAATTATGAAATATCAAAAGAATTTTTTTGCGTTAGTGTTTTTATTTGCAGGTTTGTTCCTGTTGGGATGTAAAAAGGACAAGGATTCAGATGGCCTTTCCAAAGTTGATATCGAAAAAATATCAAAACTTCCCTATTCCGAACTTTCACCCGAAGAACAAAAGCAAAAGTTGGAAAACGAGAGTCTTGCGTTTCTCGAATTATGTAATGCGGCCCAATCATCGCTCGCTGTGGATGCCCTCCAAAATTTAAACAATTTACTGGATGAAGCTGGAGTGGATTTCTTCGAAAGCACCTCAGAGAAGTCGGCAATCAAGGTGAAATCGGTGCAAGCAGCCATAGAGTATTCCTATTTTTATGGTGTGTATACATGGAATGCTTCAAAAAAAGATTGGGACTTTAGTTCATCCAAATCCGAATTGAAGTTTGTTTTTCCTGCCAAAAAAGGATCAACAAACAATAATGCAGCATTGTCTATCAAGGCGGCAAGTTCGAATGTCCTTGTGGGCGAACTCATTTACATGCCAAAATCTGTGACCTGCACTCTTACCGTCAGTAACAAGGAAGAGGCAAAGATTGAATTTTCTGCCGACTATAAAAACAACAATCCCGCACCTGTGAAAACAGAGTTCAAATTGTCCACCGGCGATGGATATACTTATTGGTGGAAAATGGTAAAGGATACCGAAAGCCAGTTCACTATGAAGTTGACCTATAAACAGCAAACCATGGTTGAAGTCATGTTCAAGACAGGCGCCAAGTTTGACCAAATCATGGACCAGATAGGCGGTTCCGGCGATATTTACAAACTGTTGGATAAAGCCAACGGTTATATGATGATAATGGATGACTTGGCACTTGTGTATACGATTGACCTCGCGAACTTTATTCCTAAATCCAAAAAAATTGAGGACGACTACTACTCACTAATGTGGGCGCTTGAGGATACATGGCCCAACAATCAAAAATTCTTTGAATTGAAAGGAAAATACATCAAGGATTATTCCGACAATTCTGCCAAAGCGTTTAACGATTATGTGAAAGTTGGATTATTCTCTATCAAAGACAATTACAAAATTGCTGATATATTCCAGAAATCAGAAAAAGTTGATACCTATTCAGACAATTGTGTTTGGGTTCCTACGCAAAATATGTGGAAATACCAAGGCGCTATTGTCCCGTTATATGATAAATACAAAGCCGTTGAATATTTGAAATTCAATGATGATACTGTGTTGGCAGCCTCTGTTTATTTTTCCGAAGGTTTCGACCAGCTTGAAAACAAAATAGAAGAATTTATTAGGTCATTCGACAGGTAATTTCATGTCTTCGTCAATAAACCAACAAAAAACTGCTCTTGTACGTCTTTTCAGCAAGAGCAGTTTTTGTATTGTATTATATTTAATGTGTACAGGGGTTAGCTCTGCACAAAACACGATAGAGATTTCAAGTACGGTAACTGACAGTGTGGCTCATGTGTTATCACTCAGCGAGACAGTTGTTTCGGCACGGTCGAAGGCATTGGTTGGTAATTCTGATTTTGGGGCTATCAACTTCAACAGTCAGAAATTAAGCAAAATACCATCTATACTGGGTGTCCCGGACATGATTAAGGTATTGCAGTTGATGCCGGGTGTACAACATTCGGGCGAGGGCAACGGACATCTGTACGTTCGCGGCGCCGACCCCGGCCACAACCTGATGCTGTACAACAATGTCCCAGTTTACGGCACATCTCACCTGACTGGCATGTTTCCATTTTACAATACCGAACACATCGAACGTATCCATTTCGACAAACCGGGTGCCGAAGCACAGTTTGGCAACCGTTTAGGCGCTACGATTCAGGCTATTACACCAGATATGCTTCCCGACCGTTTTTCGCTAAAAGGGAATATTGGTCTGGCGGCTTCGCAACTTACCATGAGCAGTCCGCTGGGAGAAAAGGCGGGATTAGTTCTTTCGGGCAGGCAAACTACTGTCGACTTGCTCATCACTCCGGTAGTCAATTCATTTGCAAGCAACGAACAAGGAATAGACGAACTCGGTTATTCATTTACTGATGGTAACCTCACACTGATGCTCCGTCCCGTTGCGAACCACAGCATAGACGTAAACGTTTTCGCAAGCGGCGACCGTTTCAGAATTGCTGACGGAAAACTGCTCCTCGACGGGATAATGAAATGGGACAATCTTGTAACATCTGTACGGTGGGATTTTCTTTTGAAGAAGGATATAAAATTGAGTCAGGAAGTTTATCTTTCGCGACATACCAATCATCTTAAGGCGCAACAAGTCGCAGTAGACTTAAAGGTACAGTCGGAAGTGATCGATTGGGGGTTTCAGAGCAGCGCTGATTTTTATCTGCTTTCTGTTCCTTTCACGGCTGGCATCTGGTTGGCCAATTATCATGTAAAACCGCAGGAATTGTCCTCTGTTCAGTTAGCCAATCTCGGTGGAGCAGAACATGTGGTTGATGCACATCATCTGTCAGCCTGGTTACAGGCAAAACCGCAAATTAACGAATTTCTTTCACTTGAACTCGGTCTTCGCTCAAGTTTCTACTCCAGCGACGAAAGTAAACAGAAGATCGACTTCAGACTTGAGCCTCGCGTCAGTTTGAACTATACAGATAAAGACCGATGGACAGCCTACCTTTCCTACGCCCGCAAAAGCCAGCACCTGCACCTGATTACCACTTCAAGCGTAGGTTTCCCCACCGATTTCTGGATTGCCACATCCGAAGGAGTTCCGGTTGAATTGGCCGACAATTATTCCATAGGGTCGGTCTATAAACCTTTTTCGCGCATGGAACTCACCACGGGACTATTTTACAGCCGCATGTCAAATTTAGTACACTATCCGCTCAATATTCTGCAATTTAATGACATAACGAGTTTCAGCGACGATTTACTCACAGGCAAGGGTACTGCTTACGGCGCAGAATTTATGCTCAGGAAAACAGGACGGTTATCGGGCTGGATAAGTTACACATGGAGCAAATCCGACCGGCAATTCGACGGTATCGACAACGGGCAAACTTTCCCGTCGAAGTTCGACCGCCGGCACAACCTGTCGCTGGTAGTCAGTTACGAAATATCCAAACGCTGGGAAGCAGGTTTTACCCAGATATATACATCCGGAAACCGTTTCACGGCGCCAACGTCGTGGTATTTCATCAACAACAACCCTGTAAAGGAATACGGAAAATACCACAACGCACAGATGCCGCACTACAAACGTACAGATATTTCCGTGGATTTTTATCTGAAAAGAACCAGCCAAAGAGAGAGCGTCCTTAATCTATCGGTTTATAATCTGCTCGCTGTCAATAATCCTGTATACATATTATTAGATATTGTATCCAACGAAAGAGGGAGCAAGATAGAGGTGAAACCGCATTATAAGTCGCTGTATACCATATTGCCATCCGTTGGGTGGAGGTTTAAGTTT
>Ga0209628_10003502_pt1 | contig 11045 bp, 4 predicted proteins | sample TergutCu122P4_FD_187285 | JGI IMG/M metagenome (GOLD analysis project Ga0209628, IMG submission 187285) | Cubitermes ugandensis P4 segment gut microbial communities from Kakamega Forest, Kenya - Cu122 P4 (SPAdes) (version 2) | ecosystem: Host-associated > Arthropoda: Insects > Digestive system >...
GCTGCAGCATCCTGCAAACCGGACACATAACCCTCAGCTCCACACCAGACCAGCAACTTGAAAACCACAGCACGAAATACCACAGGCAGCAACCACTGTATAATACTCTTGAGCTCCTGATGATGGGTATAGTGGTGCCCGAAACATGTTGAGCAAGCAATAAGATCTGCAATAAAAACCTCTGTTGCATCTAGTTGGCATTTTATTTCCACATATTAACGATGATGGACGGTCTAAATCACATCAAATTTGTTATGAACATGTTAATCCTTAACCTAACAACGACGACTATAGTCGCTCAGCCATTTAATATTATTAAATGGCAACTGAAATTTAATCCGGTAGCCTAAGGGTTAACCCTTTAAACGCAGAATTAAATCCCATTTGCCATTTGCTAGCATTACTAGGAGGAGCGACTATAGCAGTCATTAGCAGGTTAAGGGTTAAGGAGCCTTTGATCCATAAAAGACACACAGTTTCTTGATAGCATTCTCGACACTGTTCCACTGAGTTGTTTACAATGTGTCATTACACCTTATCCAATTCTGTACCTTAAATCCACACAGAGCAAAATGTTGTGGCATACATTAATGCACTGGCTTCAAGGCTGGGCACTGCATTTGAAAACACAGCTTAGGCAGATTACTGCTCCACAGTGTCAGTGCTGTTAATGTGCCCTACCATCTCACAAGTCCCTACTACAATGAGATAATACAGAAATTACTGTGGGAAAGTTTTTGGCATCCAAGTTAATGGTTCTAAACACAGGCAGGACATTTGCAAAGTTTAGGCCCTAACTGTAGGGTAAGCAACATGAACTGACCCTTTCATTGGTAAAGTAAACAATGTCCCTATACCTAAGCACTACAGAGTGAAAGATTATACGGGAACTGAAGGTAATTTTTTCCACATTCTTGATCTAAACACTATGTGGATGTGAGCAACTGATCAGTTTATTTACCCACAACCACATTTGAGCCAATGTAAAAGTGGTGACAAAAGAGACAAATTCTGTCTCAACCAGAAGGGTAGTCCCGCTGTCCAACTCACAACTTGTCATTTTACTAACCGACCTACCCCAGTTCCTTCCACTGTTACTGACTAAAAGTGTGTCAGTCAACTCTATTGTTATAAATATTCACCTATGTACATACACCTAATTCAGTGTGTCTATATGATATTATTCTGAGAAATTTTATAACACAAAGATGATGAAACAACACCACATACACTTGGTGCAAAAGTTATTAAGTTTTGAGTATTGAACTAACAATGTTACGGGCACATAAATATTATAAATATGCCAGTAGCATTATTTTGCATCTTGCAATTGATTAAATTTGATTTACAAGGACATAAAAACAGACTACATATCACAGAGGGGGACTTCCTGCAGAATTGCACAAACCAGAGATAAAAAATGATATCCTGACTGAAGCCAAAGGGAGGTAGCTCAGTGGAAAAGAAAGGTGCAATAAAATATGACTGCCCCATGTGGTCAGTAACATAAATATCATGACTGCCAATTTTGCAATTTTCAATTAAAAATGTGACAAAACTCCTTTTTTTTTATACCAACAAATGCACCTTTTAAACACACATAATATTAAAATTTACATTAAAATATCTTATATTCACTCCTACATGTTTTGGTCCATTTGGACCATCCTCAGGGAGCTTACACTGAGCCTGGCTAAAATTACACTTTAGTAGAAATAATCAGTAAAGATACATCATTATAAGTAACGCAGTGTTGTGGCAGCATGTGTTTCAGGTTGTGGTATATAATGAGAGGGAGGAAAATGTAGTCGAACAACACAACTAATTAGAAAAAGATGTTTTATTCTAATATGAAACTATATTTTTCGGCCTATAGTGGCCATCATCAGGTTTCTATACCGATTAAGGGTGGGGGCGTGTTGATGTAGAGATCTCTATACATCAATTCCCTGTTGCTCCTATTGTCTATTGCAAGTAGCTATGTACAATTAAATAACTAATTCCAAAATATAAACATGGGCATTTCTTCTTGGGGCTGCTCAAACCCCCGGCTATCATAATCACCGTCTCACTCTGCAGCCCCAAGAAGAAATACCCATGTTTATATTTTGGAATTAGTTAAATCGGTATAGAAACCTGATGATGGCCACTACAGGCCGAAACATGTAGTTTCATATTAGAATAAAACATTTTTTTCTAATTAGTTGTGTTGTTCGACTACATTTTCCTCCCTCTCATTAGTTATACACACAATAGGGATGACACACCTTAAAAGTTGTGGTATGTGTACTGGGTGCTGTGCACACTGCACAGCACTCAGTACACACACCACAACCTGAAACACATGCTGCCACAACAATGCATTACTTATAACGATGTATCTTTACTGATTATTTCTACAAAAGTGTAACTTTAGCCAGGCTCAGTGTAAGCTCCCTGAGGATGGTCCAAATGGACCGAAACATGTAGGAGCGAATATAAGATATTTTAATGTAAATTTTAACATTTCATATGTTTAATAAAAGGTGAATTTGTTGGTAAAATAAAAATATGATGTGTAAAAGTAAAGTTGTCCCTGTGTTTCATTAGCACCGTACCATGAAGATGTATATGGGAGTAGAGGGATACCTCCTTGCAATTGTAACCTCAGTACTAAATGCAGACAAGTAGTTGGCTTTATCCCCAGGAAAGAGCACTCTGTATTCACTGGATAAGAAGCTGGATAGGTGCTGGAACAACAAGAATTCAAGTACAGTAACATGGCAATTTTTAATTTAAAACTTAAAATGTAAATAATATTGCAGAGAAAGACTGTAAACAGGAGACAGCATTTCTTAATATTAACACACACTTTAACTGGAAATTACTACCTTTCAGGAGGAAACATAAAATGTACTGTATAAAAGTTTAACATACAGCTCAAAATACAAAGGAAAAATGAAGCTACACAACTCCATGATGACTGAAAATATATACTGCTTTTTAGTGAATTTTTTTATACAAGGATAGTTTAATACACTTGAGAAACTCCAAGTTACCCTGCTTATGCCCTGTGTATCATCTGGACCATAAACTCTGAATAACAGACATAAAATACAAGTAACTGGTCGAACAAAAATCATAAAATAACAAACAGAGTTTGAAACAATATATTTCTGGTGACACATACAAACATGGCAAACAGTCACATTCAAGCTGCACCTTCTTGTTGCATCAACATTCTGTCTTAAAAATTACAGTATTTTCAAGAAGGCTCAATAGTAAGATATTTGTATTGCTAATGTGTCATGATTGTTTATTTGCATATTCAAATCTTATGTTCACCATACAAACCAAAAATAAAAGTCATATGAAACTTATATGCAACATACAGTGACTAGGATTATCATGAGGCACTACAGCTTATCTCTTCAATCAATTTGGCTGGCTCATGTAAAAGTTTATATTATGTATGTATTACAGCAAAGTCCCAAAATCCCCAATTACCAGTTCACTTGTAAAAACCACAAATTCCCAAGCACAGCAGGCAAAGATAATATGTCCTAGTAAGTAATACAAATTACCACAGCAGCTGAAACAAACTCAAGATCTAGTGTTTACTTGGTCTCCAGAGTTCTACTAAAGCTTCACCTGCAGCTGTAGTAATTTACGTTGGTGCTAAGTTTCGTCTGCTGCGCTTAGGGAGTTATAGCTCACAAGTGAGAAGTGGCAGAAACAGATTTTAGGTTCTCATTGTTACATGTACTGACACTATTTTGAAGTCTGGCTATGAATAAATGTGATATCACTTTGTCTCTTTTCTAGAAATTAAACAGCACAGCAGCCCTGTTACAGGAGTACACAACAATGCAATGGACTCAACATTACAAGTACACACATACATATGCATACACACTTATAATGAGCCTTTTCTAAATTTCTGAAAAGTAACAAAGTGCTCTAACATTGATCATAATAAGACAGCCACATACAGAGGTCATACAAGCTGTAAGACACACTTAGCTAACAGTGCCGCATGACAATATTTCAAGGAACTGCACTGCAAATAATAATTTCTTCATAAACTCTATTTTTGGTTATAATGATTTGTTCCTAAAACAAAAGTACCTACCGATTCTTTCAAAACCACAGATTTCACAAGGTCTCTAAAGTAGATTTGAAAATAACGAAACTTGGCCCACTACCTCCTGAAAAATCCAATTCTGTATAAGTTTTTCTTTGGCACATTTGAGTCCTCCTAGATTATGAGTCTTGTCACACAGCCTGTTTATGCAGTTATGGATACAGTATCTGACATGCAAGTGGATCAGATTTTGCAAGCTTTTTACCAAAATGGCTAAGATGATGGCTAATTTACTCAAATAATTTCAATCATACACAAAAGTGTGATAAATTCTAAACATGGTGGTGCAGCTTGCCTTGAGTATATTAACAGGCTTTAATATTTAACTTTAATATTTAATGGAAGGCAGGTGAACTACGAAGTGCGCGATATTAACATTAATTTTCCAAGTTTAATAAAGGAAACAATTTCACATAAATTTGTATTTTAATATATTGTACATAAATATATGATAACAGCAGCCTCATATCCACTGCAGTATAACAAGACTAAAACAATTCTCTTCAACTCCATTAAGACAACACTCCAGAAGATAATTTCAGTGTCTACTCTATTTCAGTTTACATAATAATTCCCTACTTGTTTGTGTTTAGGATCCATAATGCACAGGATTCAACAGTGTCATGACAAGAAACAGCAATGCTTTCATGTCAAATCCATCACTTTTCCAAGACGAATTTCTAATATTATTACACGTATCATTGCCTTGATTTTGATTCTCTTAATATCTTAATATCACTTCATTTAAGTCTGTGACTGTTAGCAAAACAATTCTGTATTTGCGGTACTGCAACAACACATACAATGGTACTAAGAAATATTTTGCAACATTTGATTTTATTTTTGGTTTTTGATCAGAATTGTCAATATCAATACAGTTTCGAGGGTGAATTGTACAACTACATGACAATCTTATCACTTATAAAGTAAGGAATTAATTTTAACACTTCAGTTTTTTAATACCATAATGTTAAGCATCTGGATGCATTTTTCTAGGTTATTTTTATTTACATATAAATATTTTGAGCAATTATAATTACTGTAGTGTTTATTTTAAAAAATTGACTTACCTCAATATAGCTCATATGAGCGGAAAGAAACATCTGGCGAAACTATTGCTAGTTCTTATTCGAAGCTAAAGCTTCTGTTTACTTCCCTAAAACAGTACTTTACTTAAACAAGAACAGAATCTTGAATTACCTGTAGATATGTGTTATATTAAATTTTGTAAGTTGATCTTCAGACTGGAGGTAATTATTTAAGACAGCCAGCCAATCATCTAACACTAATTCCCATCTTTACAAAAGATATGAAAGAGGCTTTTAATGTTGGCTGAACCTCTCAACATATTTCAATACGCAATAACTACACCACGTATCCAAACTCCTTGCAGTCTCTAGCACATCTTTGAACACTGCAAGCTGGATATAAGCAGATAAAATCCATTAAAATCTTTCCCACTCTTCAAGTTGGTGCTGACCTTTTAAAATAGCAAGAACTTATATTATTCAATAAGCATGGAAAATGAAAGTAATGTAGCACACATACGTAAATGCGAATTCTGACACAAAATACTGAACTCAGAGAATTAAACCTTCAATTCAGTTACATAAAAATCACGTACTACTTTTGAGCACAATGAACAGGATAAAATATGCCCAAATACCAGTCTATTAACAATAATTTGGATAAATTTAGCACTCAGAGCTTCAAGGAAAATAACAACTGCTTCCTCAGCCATCATACTGCACTGTTGCCATACCAAATTAACACCCCCCCTCCCCTCCACAAAATTAAGAGCATAGCAAAATATGTTTTCCCTGTGCCCAAGTGACATGGCATAAAGGTGGAAGTAAAGCACCACACATTCTTAACGTTAGCATTAGATTGGGTGAGTGGTCACCTCAAAGGGGCAACTGCTTTTCCTGCAGGGAGACGGCCCACAAACAGCTTGCTCGGTGGGCCAATGGCTAGTCTGGACATGACAGTGCCATAGAGACAAATTCCTGCTCTATGAATCTAAATCTGGTTGTCCAGCCCACAGTCAGTCCATATACTGACTCAGATAATGGAGCTTGTAAGTCAAAAGAAAGGAAGACAATACTGTACACCTGCAGGCTTGTGAATGTCTTCACAAGTCATCTTCAAAACTGCTGACTACACGCAACTTCTATGCATGCAGTAACACTGAACCATTATCGTTCAACCACATGTTCCTTTCCATCTTCATAATCATACACAACTTGCTGACGAATTTGATTTGTTCAAAATTCTTAATAAACTTAGAACGAATGGAACTGAAACTAGGAGACACACCAATTCTTACAAATGATTCCAGTAATTTTGTTCTCCATCAACAAAGTTTGCCCATAAAACATGTGTAATCATATTATTAATTACATAATGAACTGTAATCACTAGTACAAGTAAAATCATTCAAGGTATGGTGAAATGTAAGACATTTAAAATTATGCCAACATGGCTTTATATTACTCATGTTTCAATGTTCTTTATTCCAAGAAATATAATTAACAAATGGCAGACAATAGGAACAGAGATGTGCTGACACACACTAATCAACAATAGCGGTGCAAGATTTTGTTATAATGAACCAAACCAAATGTCAAGGTACATTTTGTTACTGTGAAAGGTTGAGATGATCTTTATACTAAATAGAAGACTGAGGTACCCGTAAACAAGGTAATACAAGATCAGGATATCCATTCTTAAAAAAAAACTCACAAACTTCAATCACAAAAAAATTAAGAAAAGAATGAATTACTTAAAACATGGCCTTTAACTGCCCAATTAATATATATTTAAATTCATAACATACAAGCTAAACAACATCTAATGATCTAAAAAATATAACACATCCATACGTGCACCTACAATATTCAAACAGGAATAAATGAATACAATAACTGAAACAATAACAAATATATATTCATTATTTGGAAACGGAAAATATAATAATCAACTCATTTCCATTTCCCAAGCCAAGGCCCAGCACAAATACATGGAATCATGTTATTCTAGTACTCTATTATGTTTTTAATTCCATTTCAGCATTACAGATAAATGCAAAAACATTCCCTTAAGTTTTAGGTTCATGTGACCATGCATCATTAATGTAGGAGAAGAAAGAACCAACTAGATGCCACAAGTACAGTTGTTTATTCTCAATTAGTTAGCTCTCAACATGTTTCGGGCATCATCATGCCCGAAACATGTCGAGAGCTAACTAATTGAGAATAAACAACTGTACTTGTGGCATCTAGTTGGTTCTTTCTTCTCCTGTATTCCCTTAAGTGTCAAAGCATCCCATATATATATATATATAAATTACAAAAAAAAAAAAAGGCAGCTCATGTATGACAAATATTCATACAACGATCTTGCTAAATTCAGTTATTTCTGTTTTAAAGACTTTCTCAGTCACTTGCATATCTACCTCCCTGGGGCTGAGACCTCCTTGAAAAGTTGGGTTTCTCAGCTAGTCAAGAAATTCCCCACATTTTATGGTACCCAAAGGTTCATTACCATGTTCACAAGAGCCTTCCACCTGTGCCTATCCTGAGCAAGATAAATTCAGTCTGCACCCTCACACATATTTCCTCCAGATCCATTTTAACATGTATGCCTAGGTCTTCAGGTGTTCTTTTCTTCTCAGGTTTCCCCACCAAAACCCTGTATGTATTTCTCTTCTCCCCCACGAGACACATACCGTCTCTCTCGTCCTCCTTGATTTCAACACTCAAATAAAATCCAGCAAGTAAAATCCCCATAGCTCCTCATTCTGAATTTTTCTCCAGTCTCAGGATCTGTCCTCCCTCTGTGGCCAAATATTACCCTCAGTACCCTATTTAGCACGACAAATTACAGTCAAACCCTGATACAGCACCACTGTTTGCTCACAATTTGTAATGGTTGCTGAGGGTGCTGAAAAACTGAAATATGGTACAGAAGAGAATTTCTGTTCACATACTTCTATGGGTGATAAGCATGGGTGTTGCGGTACGGGTTGATGACTGTATAGTTACATTTCCTGGGGTCTTTGAGTATACCAAGAATCCTAGAATAATGACACCAACCACATGCACATTTTGTCATTTCAAATCACAGCAAACTTTCAGGAGTTGACACATACGGCACTGTGCCAAGCTGCCAAGATTTGAGTCTCTGGTTTACACAAAGAATGGCTCTTAACCTTGTATGTACAGAATGGCACAATCAGTTATAAAATTGCTCCTGACCCATAGCAATGCACCTGGTTTATGTACCACAGTGAAATTTGTTTACATTGTAGTGTGATACCTTCATTCTTTATTTATTTATCATTGTTTTATGTGCACTGGCATTGAAGTGCAAAACGGTCCAATTGGCAGAATGGGAAAGATGTAGGAGGACATGGTAGTGGGCTATTTTATGGTACCACCTTGTCATGTGGACAGCAAAGGAGTAAAACCACAGTCTGGCTCCAGGCCATCCCAAATACGAAGCAGGAATGATAACCACTCAATCACATCATCTTATCACACATATGACTAACTTGTGTGTGTGTGTGTGGAGGGGGATAGAGGTGCTCCAGCATCACTGGCTATTTTGTGCCATTATAAAGTCAGTATGCAAACTCACAACCCAGCACATGGTTAAATTAATACATAACTGTCAACATAACAACTGCAGTTTTTGCAAACCTGGCAGAAATTTGCCTTTATCATCCAACAAGGCCATATTGCTCATGAAATAGCAATTTGTCATACCCCACCGATACACAATTTGACAGGAGACAGAAAACCTTGACAGATCCTTAATAGACCAACGTTTAAGCATGTTATGTTTCTTTAAGAAAATGTAAGGAGAAGCAATTTTTTTGACAAAAGTTGTTTTTAATCCAACTGTCTAGTAATGCAGGAATCTCAATTTGATAAACTGCGTGGGTTACAACACATTGCTGTTTCACGAGAGACATGCAGGTCTCTACAATGGACTGGAAAATTGGCTAGCATGCCATATGCTGGTCTGAGTGTGTTTACTTGGTAGTAATTTAAACGTGCATGGTCAAGAGAAACAAAGAGTACTGAAATTTGTCTCCTACAATTTAAGTGTGTTGAAAGGATGCCAGTCTGTATAAACTTCCAGCAGCAGTGTCATATGACTGTGCAGGTAAAATCATAACACAGATATTCCTGCAGTAAAAAAGTTAAAAATGTTAGAGCAACATAAAACCAATGCAAGTTAAAGTAAGTGGGCAAGCCCAGTGTTGGTAACAAATACCACAGTATTAGACATGCAGCACCAGTCACTGTTCTTATGATACTGTGTAAGGTGCTCTGGGGATAAAATCTGTATATTCATCTATGTAAAAAACTGACATTCCACCAGAATGTGGGAAATGGTACAAGCTACCCTACAGTATTAGCAAGCTGGTGGTGGCTTTCCAAGCAATAAATGATGTGCAGATAAGCAATAAATGATGCCATATTTTGCTATCATTATAAGGAAAAAACTTGACCAGGACAAGGGTATAAAGAAACACGTACAGATATGAGAACAACAATCAACTAAATGAATATTTTTCAGCAGAAGATACTAAGGACACTGTTTTTCAGCGAAAGGTATTCAATTTAAATTTAAATTTCAAACAGAGTGAGAAAATTTATTGAATTAAGAGAAGCTGGTCCTCACAACAGCATTACACTGATGGTCAGTAAGGGGCGGGTTTTCAACATTATTCCACCACCACCACCATCATCATCATCACTATCATTATTACTGCTGCAGCTGCTGCTGCTGTCATTGTTATGACTTAACCAACAATGACAACAATGACAATGATGACAACACCAAACTGTATTCCATTATAATCAATTTGTGTTCCATTTACATACGTGGGAATTACACAAACAACATCCAGTTTTACATGCCTAATCACAAACATCTTGGATGAAAGTGAAATTAGGTCTCAATCCCAGCGTACAAGGTTCCGTGACAAGGCTTTACACAGAGTCTGTTGGACTGCAGCAAATGCACACTATAATGTGAGGAGTTTGATGCTTCCCTTTACGTAGAAAATTGCTTCTAAATTCAACACACCAATACCAAACCTAATTTAAAGGCACAAGTTAACAGCTGGTATCAACACTTTAACATAAAATATGCCATGCTATTTTATTATGTGTAACGAGGCAAAAAATCGTTGTCCGTTGTGACAATGTTTACAGCATAGATTACAGCGAGTACATTAGCAAGAATATGCAAAAGGAACAAAATTTCATTGCCCATTAAGCCTTTATCGTTTGTAACTGATGGAAGGAATATCATTGTTTGCATAGGCATGCTTCCAAAATTCACAGTGAAATAAATCTTCCCACAAATACATCACGGCTACAAATGCCAAATTTCAGTACTCTTTTTATTTTAGCCCTTTGGGGTCCAGTGTTCATACCCAGTATAAGTTAGTATGAAATGTACTGCATGTGGTTTGTCAGGATAATGCAAATATTATAAGGACAGATGATGCAAATTTTAATTGAAAAGTAGAACTATCTTCTCATCTTAGAAATAGTATAGTTAACTGATTGGTTTCATTATGCTTGAACAAAACATAACAAAGATACAATTCCTGTGACATAAAAGTTATTTAGGACTAATTAGTTATAGTCCCATGCACTTACCACAAACATGCATTCTAACACAGCACACAGTAAGTTCTGAAGTAAGTCCAAGGAACCGAATATGTAATCATAACAAATTACACGAGCAAATTAGGCTAATGTAATAATTTGCACATTACAAATTTGATGTGATTTTGACCGTGCATCGTCGTTAATATGCGGAAATAAAATGCCAACTAGATGCAACAGAGGTTTTTATTGCAGATCTTATTGCTTGCTCAACATGTTTCGGGCATCACTAT
>Ga0209628_10003504_pt1 | contig 11043 bp, 6 predicted proteins | sample TergutCu122P4_FD_187285 | JGI IMG/M metagenome (GOLD analysis project Ga0209628, IMG submission 187285) | Cubitermes ugandensis P4 segment gut microbial communities from Kakamega Forest, Kenya - Cu122 P4 (SPAdes) (version 2) | ecosystem: Host-associated > Arthropoda: Insects > Digestive system >...
ACGTTCGTGTGCATATTTCAACGCTTCGCGATAGGCGGCTTCGGATATTCCGACCGACTGAGCGCCAACGCCAAGACGTGCTCCGTTCATCAACGCCATCACATATTTTATCAAACCCATTCTGCGGTCGCCGACTAAAACGGCAGGCGCATTGTTGAAAACCAATTCGCAAGTCGGTGAACCTTTTATTCCCAATTTATTCTCTATACGGCGTATTTTCACCGCTTTATCTTTACGGTCGTAGATAAAAAGCGACAAACCGCGGGCATCTTTGGTACCTTCTTCCGAGCGAGCCAATACCAATGCGATATGGGCGTCGCCATTGGTTATAAAACGTTTAACGCCGTTTAGCCGCCATTCGCCGTTTTCATTTAGGGTGGCTTTCAGTTGGACTGCCTGCAAGTCGGAGCCTGCGTCGGGTTCGGTTAAATCCATCGCCATGGTTTCGCCATTTGAGACACGCGGCAGAAAAGCGGCTTTTTGTTCTTCGTTGGCAAACTCCAAAATAGTTTCGGCGCAATCCTGCAATCCCCAGATATTGGAAAAACCGGCATCGGCGCGTGATACTATTTCAGCTGACATCACATAAGGTACCAAACTAAAATTCAACCCTCCATAACAGCGCGGCAAAGAAAGTCCGAAAAGTCCGGCATCAACCAATTTTTTATAACTTTCGGCAGTTCCTTTGGCATATATTACTTCATTGTTAATCAGTTGCGGACCGTCGTGGTCGTTGGCTTCGGCGTAAGGCGCTAACACCTCCCCACAAATCTCGCCCACTATTTCCATCACTTTTTCATAACTGTCCATGGTATCCTCAAAATCAACAGGAGCGTAGTCATATTTATCTTTATCGGCATAATTACGTTCACGTAATGCGACAATACGCTCCATCAAAGGATGATTCAAATGGTGTTTTAAGCACGGGTTGTCGGAATAAAAATTTTCCATGATATTTTTGTTTTTTTATTTGCTGTTTTTACGATAATACAATAACATTTTCGGCAATACATCCATTACATCGCCTGTGATAACATAATCGGCAATGGCGTTGATAGGTGCTTCGGGGTCGGTGTTGATGGATATTATTTTCGAGGATTGATCCATTCCGGCGCGGTGTTGAACGGCTCCGGAAATGCCACATGCGATATACAACTTCGGACGCACAGTAACGCCTGTTTGTCCAACCTGACGCTCGTGCGGTGCAAAACCGGCATCTACGGCAGCGCGGGTAGCGCCAACTTCTGCACCTATGGCGTTTGCAAATTCATACAAAAGATTAAAATTTTCTTTGCTTCCAACGCCATATCCACCGGAAACGATGATCTGTGCCGCTTTGATATTAACCTTCTGTTCTTCAATATGACGGTCAATAATGGTGATGACAAAATCGGTGTCATTCACATATTTTGAAACGTCCAAATTAACAACTTCGCCTTTGTGAGCAGTGTTACAGGTCTCTTTTTTCATCACACCTTCCCGTACCGTTGCCATTTGCGGACGTGTTTCGGGATTGACAATGGTTGCGATAATATTACCACCGAAGGCAGGACGAATTTGATACAATAGTTGTTTATAGGTCTTTTCTGCTTTTGGGTCGTCGTGGTCTCCGATTTCAAGGCTGGTGCAATCGGCTGTTAATCCGCAACGTAAAGACGATGCAATACGTGGCGCCAAATCACGACCTACGGAAGTGGCTCCGAAAAGGGCTATTTCAGGTTTTTGTTCCTTAAAGAGTTTTACCACAATGGATGTGTGAGGAAGGGTGCTGTATGGAAACAACCGTTTGTCGTCTGCAATATAAATACGGTCAACGCCGTAAGGAAACATTTCATTTTCTATTCCTTTTATATTGAATCCGACAACAACGGCTTCCAATTTTGTTTTTAATTCGTCGGCGAGTTTACGACCTTTGCTGAGAAGTTCGAGGCTTACATCTGCCACGTGTCCTTCTTCGGTTATCTCGCAATATACAAATATACTGTTCATGGTTCTTTCTTTTTTTACAATTAGCCAATTACGTGGCTTGCAATTAATTCTTTCATTAATAAATCTATATCTTGTTCGGATGACGTTAAAACGGTAGCGTCTTTGTGTGTGAGGACAACATTTTCAATCTTTTTAACTTTGGTAGGCGATCCGGTTAAGCCTAACCAAGCGTCGTCGGCGTTGAGGTCGGATACTGTCCATTCTACTATATTAAGATAAGGGCGGGCATCACGCAGGGCGTTATATTTGCTGTCCTGTTCCTGTAATTCGGATGAGGCGCGGGCGTGTTTGTATTTCATGGTCAGTTTGGCATTGCGAGGACGACAGTCAGGCGCCGAACTATGCACGGTAACTACAACGGGCAATTTTACTTTAACGACCTCTATTCCACGTTCTAAACGGCGTTTGATGGTAACAGATTCCCGATTGATGTCCATCAATTCTTCGGCGTATGTGATTTGGGGCATGTTCAGTTTTTCGGCTGTTTGAGGTCCTACCTGTGCAGTGTCGCCGTCAATAGCCTGACGTCCTGCAATGACTACATCGCAAGGCATCAGTTTTTTCACCGCTAACGAAAGGGTGTAAGAGGTTGCCAAAGTGTCGGAACCGGCAAATTTACGGTCGGTTATCAGATAGCCTTTGTCGGCTCCACGATACATGGACTCGCGAATGATTTCAGATGCACGACATGGTCCCATCGTCAGTATAATAACTTCAGAATCAGGTATTCTGTCTTTCATCTGCAACGCTAATTCCAAGGCGTTCAAATCTTCAGGATTGAAAATGGCAGGTAAGGCTGCTCTGTTGACGGTGCCGTCCTCTTTCATGGCGTCTTTTCCCACATTTCGCGTGTCGGGTACTTGTTTCGCCAAAACTACTATTTTGAAACTCATAGACTTATGTTGTATTTCGATATAATTATTTTCGTCGGCAAAGGTAATAAAAATTATAAATTGAACAGAAGTAGTTCTATATAGTCGTTCCTTAAAAAGTGGCTTTAACAATATATATCAATAAGATACGAAGAAAAAACAGTGTAAAAATTTGCCGGAAAAATACATGATTACTTGTAAAAGCTGGCAAATTTTGCGTAGTTCAAAGGGCGAAGCCCTTATATCAATAGCGTATGGCAACGCCATACGCTATTGATTATGTCCCTTCGGGACAAAAATATCTTTTTTAAGGAACGACTATATAGTTAATAAAACAATCAATCCAAATGCTTATGAAAGAAACAAAACATGCAATCATTTTTTACTGTCTTCTGTAATCTTTGCTTTGTATTTTTTATTACCTTTGCCCCCATTAATTTTAGTTGAATTTAAAAATAATAATAATTTAAAAATATTTAGTTATGAACACTTTAACAAGAAAAATGACGCTTCTTTTGATAGCGGTTATGTGCATCACTTTTGCAAACTTTGCACAAAACATGGTTACAAATCCCGGTTTTGAAAATTGGACAGACGGAAAACCCGACGGATGGTTTGGCGACAGGTCAAATATTCCTGCTGCCAGTGTGGTACAATATACTTCAAACGTTCATGGTGGTTCTTCAGCTTGTCAGTTAATGAATATATCATCCAATAATCAACGACTGACAACCAAGTCAATAAGTGTTGTCAACGGACAAACTTATACCATTAAGTTTTGGGTAAGAGGACATGGCGACTGTCGTTCCGGAATGTGGGACGGACAAGGAACAGGCGGAGACAATTACATTTACGACCCTAAAGTTATCAATGTTAATTCCGATGCTTGGGCGCAACAAACATTTGAAGTAACATCCCCCGTTACGGCTGATAATGCGGAGTTTATCATCTTAGTAAGAAATACCAATGCCGACAAAGACCACCTCCAATTTGATGATGTAGAGGTAACAGGAGGTGGAGCTATTCCACTCATAGCCAACTTTAAAGCCGACAAAACTACAGCCGGCGCAGGCACTGAAATCCATTTTACCGACTTGTCAACCGGAAACCCAATACAGTGGGAATGGAAAGTAATCGGTCCGGAAAACTTTAATTCAAGCGAGAAAAATCCCTCTTTTACATTTAACAAAACAGGCAGTTACGATGTGAAACTAATTGTATCGAACGCAACAGAAAGCGACGAATTAACGAAAGCAGATTATATCACTATCGGAGATTTTATTTTAATTCAAGACTTCAATAGTGGAAACTTTGGCGATTGGGAAACTGTAAGTATTACCGGAGACCAAAAATGGATAATCAGTAATAATGGTGGACCTGACGGTTCGCCATGTGCTCAAATGAACGGATACTCCGGAGGCAACAATTTGAATGAAGATTGGCTTATCTCACCATCTTTTACCGTATCCTCTTTTATTTTAACTTTCGACAATACTAAAAATTTTAACGGAGATGATTTAAAACTCTTTGTTTCAGATAATTATAGTGGTGATGTTGCTTCTGCTACTTGGACTCAACTTAATTTCACACTCAGTACAGGTAATTATAAATGGGTAAATTCGGGTAATGTGAAATATACACAACAAGGAAACGGGAATCTGAATATCGCCTTTAAATATACATCTTCTATAAGTGACGGCGCTCTTTGGCGTGTTGATAACATCATGATAAAAGATGCAGGAAATCAAAATATTGAGGAAAAGCCGAAAACCGAAACACAAATTTATCCCAACCCCTCATCAACAGGCATTTTTACCATTAAAACTGTAGGAAATGCAGCCATCAAAGCATACTCCGCCGACGGAAGTTTGATAAAAACACAAACAATAAACAACGATACCAATCTCGACCTCTCAACATATCCTCAAGGGGTATATTTACTTCAAATAACAAACGAAAACGGCGTAATCACATCTCAAAAAGTGGTTATCAAATAGCGTATTGTTTTTAATGAAACCCATATATGACTTTAATTTTCAGGTTGATGAAAAGTTGATGAACATCATCAACGATATAGACCGTCTAAATGAACAATGGTCTATAGTTGGATATTACAAAGATAAAAGTATAAAACAACAAAAAGAGTTACATAACAGTTCTGCCATTCGGAGTTCCGGATCTTCTGTCAGAATAGAAGGCTCTAAGATAGTTCAAGAAAAAGTAGAGATTTTATTGAGTCATTTCGACAGTGCAACATTAAACGATAAAGATACCCAAGAAACAGCAGGTTATTTTGAAACATTAAATACCATAATAAACTCATATAAAAATATACAAGTATCGGAAAACAGTATTAAAACTCTTCACAAGTCATTGATGAAATACTGTAATATAGATGAAAAACACAGAGGAAATTATAAAACCCGTCGAACTGCTGTTGAAGTTGTTTTTCCAAGCGGAATAAAACAAACCATTTTTCGGACTGCAGAAGCAGGAACTACTACCCAAAATTCCATAAAAAGACTTGTTAGTTGGTATAATAAAGAAAACGACTTTCATCCATTGATAAAAAACGCAACCTTTGTTTATGAATTTCTGAACGTACATCCATTCCAAGAAGGGAACGGACATCTAAGCCGATTGTTATCCACGCTTTTTTTTCTCAAAGACGGACACCAATGGATGCAATATGTTGGTTTTGAACACGAAATAGAATCCCGTAAAAACGAATACTACATAGTACTTCAAAACTGCCAGAATCAGCGACCAAATGAAAATATTACCGACTGGATTATATTCTTTTTAAATATTATAAGAAATGTTCAATCAAGATTAATACGCCCACTTGAACAAAAAGGAGATGGACTATCGGTAACAAACAGAGAACAATCAATATTGTCCATTATTCAAAATAATCAAGGAATTCAATCACCCGAAATTGCAAAACAAATAGGCATATCAATTCCTTCTGTAAGAAGATCGTTGATTGTAATGCAAACTAAGGGACTGATAAAAAAATACGGAAGCGGTTCTTCAACGACCTATTGGACAAGACAAGTTTAATCCTTTATCATAACAAAATAGCATTCAATCACTTTTTTGTCATAGTAATAACTGATTAACAATTCCTTCTAATTTGCATTAATACGTTGCTGCTGAGTTCAGCAATAAGCGCCCAAATGACATGGATGGGTTTCAGTCAAAAAGAACCCGCTGCTCCGGAGGTTAATGTCATAACCTCTACTTCTCAAAGCGTAAGTTTTGAGGTAACGATTCCGGGTATTTATACCCAGGATACCATTGTAAACGGCGTAATGTTTACGCGCTTGATTTTGCCACTAATTACACTAATTAACACTAAATTACTTTTTTACCACTTTCCGCACCACAACGTTGTCTTCGGTTGTTATCCGCACAAAATACATTCCTTGCGGTAAATGTGAAATGTTTAACCTCATCCCCTGCCCTTCTCCAAAGGAGAAGGGAGATCCCCCTCCTTTGGAGGGGTTAGGGGAGGTCTTTCTGCTTTCTGCCTTCGCGCCTTCGTGCTTCCTCCCCATCAAATCGAAAATCTCAATGTTTTGAACATTAATCATTAAACATTGAACATTAATCATTCCTGTTGTTGGATTCGGATATACCACAATCCCTCCTTTCATCCCGCCAATGTCCGTAATTCCAACCACAACCGTTACCGTTGCCGTATTTGAAATTTCCGAAATGCAGCCGCCTTCGTAGTGTGTGAGGAGGTGATATTTGTAGTCGCCGGCGGGCAGGTTCTCATCCAAGTAGAAGGTGTCGGTAAGCAGTTCTTTGGTCAGCAGGTGGTGATTCCGATAAAGGCGGTAGCCGGCAACCGGCAACTCGTCGTCGGGTTTTGTCCACGTTAGAAAAACCGAGTTGCCGCCAAGTACTTCGGCGCTTAAATCAGTGGTTGTTTGGCAGGTTTCGATGGGGTAATCTTTGGTAAGGTCATGGCAATAGGTGTCAACCAATGTTTCGCCGTAGTCGCGGTAATAGTCAATGCAAAATTTTGTGTGATGACCATCAGGGTTTGTATCTTGTATTTCATAAAATTTGATGATATAAAACACGCCCGGCTCTCTGTCCGACATGAAAGAGATGCTGTATTGAGGACCTTGATAATAATATGGATCGCTAACATATACGTGTCGAAAAGTATGCCCTGTATCGGCGCTAAACGATACTTTAAATATCCTGTAGCCAGGCACAGTATCGTTAAATGTCGAACTGATATAAACCTCGCCCGGTAAACCGCCACGAAAGACATCGGCAGAATATGATACAAATTCTTCGTCTATCGGAATTATATTTTGAGTTCCAGAGCAATCATTGGTGTGATATAAAGATTTAGTCGTGTAAGCTATTGCGAAAAATTCACATTTTTCAAAATATGGTTCCATAATAAATTTTGGAGTATCATATAATTTTATAAAATTTTCCCCATAATCGTCACTTACAAAAAAATTATATTCCGCTAAGCCCCCTATTCTATAAATTAAACCTTCAAAATTAGCTAAGTAGTAAGGACATTGTCCTGAAACTTCCTCTCTGAAAGTCCAATTTTTCCCATAGTCGAAACTTGCATAAAGTGCGGAATACAAATAACCGTCACTTTTGCCATAGTAGTTTCTACAATACAGAACTCCGGGGGTGGCATCTGCATTGATTTTAGAAGGTTGCATTACAGAGTTATCGGCAAAATAGTCCGAGTCATATTGTATTGTCAGTTTTTTTCCATTTTCGGTAAAGCGGAAAAGAGCAAGTCGTAAAGTGTCGTAAAACGGATTTACTACAAAGGTACCATACCACCCGCAGCCTATGTAGAACTCGCCGGGTGCGGCGCCGCGGGCTATGTTGCGGTCTTGGGCGGTGACAGAAACTGCAAAGGATATTGCAATGAGGAAAGGTAACAGTTGTTTCATAGTTCAATTTTTTTAAAATTTTCAGCAAAGATACATTGTTTTTGATTTTTGTATGATAATACGTTATATTTTTGCCGATACTTATTAATAAAAAATTAAAAATCTTAATTATGGTAAAACACATTTCTTTAATGATGATGGCATTTCTGTTGGGTACAGCAGTAAATGCCCAAGTGTGGGTAGGTTTCAGCAAGAACGAACCTACCGCTCCGGAAGTTAATGTTTTGACTTCCAATGCGCAAACGGTTACCTTTGATGTAACCATTCCGGGTATTTATACCCAGTATACTATTGTAAACGGCGTGTCATTCACACGCCTGATGCTTCCTAACGGCTTTGCCGTTGCTCCTGCCGGTTCGCCGGAAGTTCCTGTTCTGTCGTATAAGGTGGCAATACCTGACTGCGACGGCGTAGAGGTGGCGTATTCTGTTGTATCACAACAAAATATGCCATCATGTTGGGTTTATCCCGTCCCGGAGTTTGTTCTTGAACAAAATTCGGATGGATATGATGAACTTATTGAACAGTTTACCTTTAACTCTAATGCTTACGCACAGTCCTGTTCACCGGAACCGGTGGCTGAGGTCAGTTACAATGGCTCAATACGCGAACAGCGTTATGTGGAAATTATGCTTAAAGTGGTGGATTTTTGCCCTGTTACCCGTCAACTGTCGGTGATAGACAAGGTAGAGGTTACACTCCGTTTTACAAATCCGCAGGGTGAAATTCAAAAAAATGTCGGCATCTTTAATAAAGTTACAAATTGTTTAATCAATTACGAAGACACCGGTATAAGCGCTTCGTTCAACGATAAAGCCTTCGAAAAAGAGGGCTACACACGCGGCAATGTGCAGTGGATTACCCTTTCCGATACTGCACAGGCAAAGAACATAGTTGCAGACTATTTGATTATCACCGTACCGGAGTTCTTCGAACCGAACAATCCCAATTCGCAACTGTTGCGTCTCGCTAATCATCGGGCGTGGTATAATTCTTATGATGTGGCTATAGTAAATATTGCAAATATTCTATCACTGAATTTCTATGTTGATAAACCTAATCTTACAGATAAAATAAATGAGCAAAAGATGCGGACGTTTATCCGTCGCGTCTATGAGGGAAAGAATGCGCATCATCCGGGCGGTGATGGCCATTTGGCTTTTGTACTCCTTGTTGGAGACAACTACACCGGCAACACGGGCATGCCAACGGCAACGGAGCATGGGGTTTATAATAATCTTTATAGCAGTGATATATATCCATCGGATTATTACTTTACCTGCATCAAAAAAGGTGCAGATGGAAAGTATATTCATGATGGTAGTTTATTCATTGGAAGATTCAGTGTCGAGCATGCCACACATTTAAAAAACATGGTACAAAAGACGATATACCACGAAACAAAGTATGAACCTGAAGCAATATGGCGCAAAAGCGCCGGAACTACGATACTTAATTATCCTTATTTAACTCCTTATGTGACTCTTGTAGAAAATTTAATGAATTCTATTGGATGGAATTATACAATAGTTGATGGATATAAATTGAATGGCATCACAAAGATACCAACCATGAATTATTTAAACGAAGGAGTTGTTTTTGTTCAAAATCTTGGAGTCGCTCCGGATCCTCATGATGCATGGGGTGATGGTTTAGATATACCTTATTTTTCAAGTAATTTAAATAATAATTATAAGGTTCCATTTATAAGTACTGTGGGTTCTCGTTCTGCGCAATTTGATAATGTTCAATGTTTGGGAGAATTTCTAACACGTTATGACTCCATCAAAGGAGCGGTTGGTTATATAGGATCCACAAGAGATATGAATATTCACTATGGTTCAAATAGACGTTATCAGGAAGATTTTATTTCTTTACTTTTTGACGAAGGTTATGATATCTGCGGTGAATTGTTATTAGAAACTAAAACATTAGCAGATATTACTTCTCCTTACGCAATTCAGCGAAGGTATGGTTATAACCTTTTGGGCGATCCCGCCCTGAATATTTTAGCAGTGGGAATAGGATGTGAAGAATTAGCAGCAAATGAAGTTGTTACAAAAACGTATATCCTCAACCCCGGCGATTGTTTGGAAATCCCTGCCAATGCTGTGATAACCATGTCTGTCGGCGGGAGTATCACCCTCAATGGCGGGCGGTTGAAAATCGGCAACAACGCCAAGATAACGAGCAATCCTCAAACAAGCCCCAAATTGGTTATCAAATTGGAGAAAGGAACTCTTGAGATGGGCAATAACGTTACTTTTGAGAATATTAAATTGCAAACCAAATTTTCGCTCTCCAATGCCAAGTTCAAGAATGTGGAATTTACAAGACCTACAAGTACTGCTGCATTGACCATGAATAACTGTACCTTCGACGATTGTACGGTTTGGATTTGGAGCAGCAAAAGCAATACAAATGTTACCAACACCACCTTTACCGATTGCATACTGTATTCTGAATCGTCGATGAACACTGTTCCAAATGTTATGAAATTTACTAATTGCGATTTTTCAACTTCATCATTATTACATTTAAAGCATAAATTGGAAGCGCTAAATTGTAATTTTATTAACCGTAGCGATATTACTACTTTCCATCCTGAAACAGATATAAAGAATTGTTATTTTTGGAAATCGGGCATTTATGCAAGTAGTTTACAATCATATCCCTTGCCTGGGGACGGACCTCCATTTGAGCCGTTTGTAAAAATCACAGGTTGTTCGTTCAACAATACCGGACAGTTTGTTGCTGAGGCAGGCGAGCATCCTGTTATCTCCAAAGCATCCATTTGGGTGAATAAAATCAAAGAGTTTCACATTTCCGGCAATACGATTAAAAATATCGGTGGAACCCCGCCCCCAAAGGGAAATGATCCGGGTGGGCAACCACAAATAGCGCCACAAGGTGAAGGAATTTATTTGAACGGAGCCGGTCAGGGAAGCGTCAACAACAGGTGGATAATAGAAAATAACATTTCCGGATGTGAAACAGGATTGTATGTTTACGGCTCTAAGGCAACGGTCAAAAACAACGACATCCATGATAACGGATTCGGAGTGCGGTTGTTTAACAACAGTTCAACCTCTTTCACCGGCGAGGTCAATACAGCCTCCGGCGAGCAATTTATCCGTAACAACGGTTCATACGGGGTTTATGCCTCCAAATTTGCTTTCCCCCTACCGTTTAAATACAATCAAATAACAAAAAATAATGTTGTAGATTCCATCATG
>Ga0209628_10003505_pt1 | contig 11039 bp, 4 predicted proteins | sample TergutCu122P4_FD_187285 | JGI IMG/M metagenome (GOLD analysis project Ga0209628, IMG submission 187285) | Cubitermes ugandensis P4 segment gut microbial communities from Kakamega Forest, Kenya - Cu122 P4 (SPAdes) (version 2) | ecosystem: Host-associated > Arthropoda: Insects > Digestive system >...
ACCATACCATGGCCCTGGGGTCAACTTAGCTCCTAGTGAAAATGAGTACCAGGAACATTTCCTGGGGGTAAAGGCGGCCGGTGCATGAGGCTGACAACTTCACCACCTTCTTGTGCCGAATGTCATGGAAATCTGGGAGCTTCAACCTCCTGGAACCCTCTGGGCCACACTGGGACACCTTTACCTTTACGTGTTTAATCATATCAGATGCGTTATTTGTCAGTGTGTGGTTTTACTGCATTTGTCACTGTGACCTCTTGGTCCTGACCCACAATATTTCTAGAATGATCATTTCTGAGGAAAAAATAGTGAAAGTAACATGTTGTTAGCTGTATTGTCTCACATTGTCCTGTGCACTTAACCTTTAGAGTTCAGCATTTAACAGTTGTGTGATTTAATGTTTTTCTTTATGTTATTATTTGTTATTCGTCTTGTTTTTGTATTATTATTTCTTGTACATAAGGCCCACACTTCAAGAGATTGCCTCAGATTAGGACTACATGTGGCTGGGCCCTGAGAAAAATGTCAGCTGCAGTTCTTGCATATCTGTAGACAGTAAGCTTGCAAATTTTGGTATTTTCAGCACTGAAAATTGTTTATTGATAATGAGAGGAGGAAGAGGGTGACAAGTGTGAACCTGAACCAGTACTGATCTCTACTGTAGTGCATGCTTTTTTTGAAACTGTCAGATCATTCTCTTATGCTCGTAGTATTAGAAAGCATGATGAACAGAACATTTTGACCTTGGAATTGGTACTGTTTTGTCTGAAACGTAAGGTCTTAACTGAACACTTGTTGGTTAGAGCTTTCTTTGGAAGAAGGTGATTTTCATACAGGTATTAAAGTAACTGTATATTTATTCATTTTTTTGTAGGCCTAAATGGAGAATTTAAATTTTTTGTTGTTGTTTTCTTGTGTTTCTGACACATTTCTTACTTTCCAAATTCTTGTTTTTGCACATTTATAATTTTCACTGTAGAGGTCCTTCAGAGCAGTGAATCCAGGTACACCTCATTAGCAGTGACAGACCGTGATTGGTGTTCTTAAAATACTTGATATGTCATTTGGCATTAGATTCCAGTTTGCAATGTAGTGGTGCTTTTTCTGTGATCACATCTGTCTGCTGTTGCCAAAACAGTTGCCCATTGATCCAAATCAAGGAAATTTTGGACAAAATGGTGTATGTACTGGCAATTTGTGGAAATAGAACTTGCCTTATGCAAGATACCCTGTAGCTTGCACTGGTAGTTTTAGTAATATGCTGCCAAAATACTGACCCCAAAATTTGTTTAACACTGCTTTTCTGAAAAAGCTCAGTGTTGTAAAAGTTACAGTATTATTTCCCCACCCTAAATCATGTGGAATATTGTTCGGTGGATCTTCAGTATGTGGTCATGTAAAAGTGCCCAATATGGATGACAAGTACCAGTTTGTGGTAAAAGAGTGGCAAAATATTGATAGCCATATTCATCTATTTGACTGGCTATATTCCTTACCATTGTCTGTCTGTTATCAATTCAAATGGTTATTCCACAAAGTACTAATCCATTTAACATGCAGACTTTGGAAAGACTGAATCGTTTTGATGAGTATAGTGATCCTTAAACCATTTGCAATGTTGTCATGATATAATAATGACACTGAATAATGCTGTCATGCAAATACATGGACAGACCAAAGAATGGTATTCCAAAACACTGATGAAACTCTTTCAAGTCAGGTCACCAGAGGTGTTATCCTTCTGTACACATCACATTTTAAAATGTACAGACTATTACTTTCTCCGACTGCCCCATCACGACAAAATGATTGCAAGCCTGGTAGTATATTTCTCATTTTCAACTGTCTCTGTGGATGGGGGCATGAAATTTCTTGTCATTTTCTTCTGGCTCAATGGGGCTATGCAGCAAGACTCATTCTGTTATCAGTCTTGCTTATAATATGTGATGCATAATATAGTATCACATATTCCTTCCTTGTTCGAATGCCTCATTAGCCCCAGAACACTGTGAGGTTGTATTTTTTTTTAACTAACGGTTAGTTTGGGTATTCAGTTACACATATCAGTTGCAAAGGTTACTCACCATTAACCCACTGAAGATGGAATTTCATCTGAATAATATTTAAAAATTCACTCTGTCCCTCACAGAACGTGTGCTCTGTCTCCATTACAGAGAACATTCAGTTGATGTTTGAGGAAATAATTGCTGTATGTTTTGATACTTGTATGAAATGTGTAAATACACTGTGTGGAAGGACATATCTGTTTTTTCATGTTTAGGCAGGCAATACTGACAGTAATCACTGTGCTCTAAAGGGTTCAATGATATTAGAAAGTTTGTCAGTGCTTCATGGTACTGTCTGAACATTCATTGGAAGGAAGTGGCAGAATACCATAGAAAGCTCAGTCATTATAGCCTCTGTTTGTGCAGAGACTGTTGTTTGCTACATGCCAAGAAGAAGTGAGTCATGCAGCTGGTCAAACTAACCTCCTTTGCACTGGCATTGATGCCAACACTTTTGGACTATGAGATTCAAAAAATTTCCTTGTCTCCTCAGTTACTGACTATTAAAATCTCCTTGGACTGAGAGGTTGAAAAAATTTCCCCTTCTCCGCAGTTACTAACCTTTGAAGTCTCAAAGCGCCCATTTCTGAGGGACAAGAAGGAGTTAGATGTGAGTGGGTTTTTACACTTCATTTTGTCTGCCTATATATTAGCTGCCCCTGTGCATGCAGTGAAGGCGTGTAGGAAATGTGAAGGTGTAGCTCCATTCATTCTTAATCTTGGCACTAGATGGGGGTGAGTGGTGGTCAACTAAATTTCCAGACCACTTTACCCTTGGGAAATGACGTTAATACCCATTGAGTAGGAGGCTGGGTGGGCCCCACAGCTGGTATGGATGCTGTGGAGAAGAGATACATCATCTGCCTTTGCCATGAAGTAAGCTACATTTTCAGAGATGTCTAGCCAATTGTTGAGCTATATACATTCATATAATCCCAAATTAAATGCAGGATTGTCATTGAAACACTCCAATATATCAGCCTCAACAAGGACAATCGTATGTAGTTAGTGTAAGTTGACATATGCTTAGGTGAGCCGTATTCTTTGTTGTTGACTGTTGAACATGTTTTCAGCCAGGACTGAAGCTGGTGGATCCTGTCTGCACTTTCCTGTTCTCCGTAGTTGTTCTTGTAACAACAATTTCAGTTTTGAAAGATGCCACCCTTGTCCTGATGGAGGGCTTCCCAAGGCATCTTGACCACACAGCTGTCGTCAGTACCCTCCGTGCCATTGATGGAGTACGGACAGTGCATAACCTGCATGTCTGGTCACTCACACTCAACAAGTATGCTCTAGCTGTCCATCTTTCTGTTGGTGAGTTGCTGAGCAAACTCTGTGGGTCATTTGCAGATTCTCTCATCTTATCAGATTAAAAAATATGTTTGTGTAAGTGGCAAAGCTTCAGAGTAATTTGTTGTTGTTTTGAACACACACAATTATTATACAAAAAGCTTATTCTGGAACATGGGGTAAATGTGAGTGACTTAAAAGAAGAAGTTATGACATTGGTACTGTGCATTGAGGTTTGCATGGTTTTGGAATTTTGACCATCAGTATGTATTCAAAAAGGAACACAACATTCAGGAAACTGGATCTGTTCCCATTCCATATTGTTCCACTGGAAAAGTCCAGGTACCAAGTAATCCTAAGGTAATCCTAAGAGTAAATATAACAAGTAAAATTATCCTGTTTCATTAAGCCATGGGAATAGGAAAACACACAATTGATATTTTGAAAAATTTTGAGATATTTTCAATAAAGAATTTGTAGATAATTTGGACAGAATAATTTGTAAAATCATTGGGGAGGGTGTAGAGGCTGTTTGCACCAGTACCATTATTGAGGGCTTAGGTATTGGTGACAGTGGAGGAAACGTGCTGTCCCCCGTTTCTGTATGCTGATACTGATGTTGGCCTCTGTTTTGATGACTACTGCACAAAATTGAATGCTGCAGAATCCCTATTTAATTTAAGGATCCCCCCCCTAGTTACATTGTTCCCTAGAAAATAATGCCATTGATGGATTTCCGTCACTTAAAGTTTCTCTGTTCAGTGTTCAGATCCACTGATTTCACAGATACATAAAATTTGGGTTTTGCTTATGCATATTCTGTGTACTTTACTGGACTTGTGTACAGAATTGAGCAAAGCTTGATAAATACTGTAGGAGGCACACCTATTTAAATAGAAGCAATTTTTTTTTTCCTTTTAAGTCTCATATTTTTTATCCTCAGGTTGTGTGGGAAGATTTAAATTGCATCTTATATGTAATTAGAGCACTCAGTGGTCCGTGGTGGTATAAACATCAGTAGACAACACAGGGATATAAATTTCTTAGAATGAATATGACAGCGTTGGTTGACATAGATGTTTGTCTGAAAATAAACATAAAATTGACAGAAATGTAAAATACCTGTAATTAATGTACATGTAGTACATTTTTAGCAATATTTTAATTGATATCATTGTATTTTGATTCCATATGTGTAGTATGCAGATCTTTGACAGCATCTGTTAGAAATGTATTGCATTGTAAATGACCTCTCTGAAAATGCCCTACAGGGGCTGAAACATGTAAGAGGAGATTCACAAAATAAATAGTTATTAAAGGTTACACTTGCAGTTGGAGTAAACAGTGTGTAGTCAATCTATTGTACAGAACATGGATAATGTTAAATGTACCTTTTACCCTTTATTTGTAAAGTGTTGTCACATTGTCAATTGAACAGTAAAGGGAACAGGCACTAGGTCAACTGCTGACACTACAGTTCTTTGTATAGTACAGGTTGCTTCAAAAACAACTGATGTTTTTGAAATTTGAAAACCAGTGTGCTCGCTATGCGCCACTTGCACTCTGACTGCCATCATTCACAGTGATGTTTGGAGTTTTGTTGAGAGGGAGCACTGGTCAGTGCAACGCCACACTGCAGGTGTTAAAATGTTACTGTAAACAGAGTCCGTTACAGCCATACAGCGTGGTTTCCATCAGCAGTTTCAAATTTGTGATGCGTCTTGCCGCAATACTCTGTTATTGTGGGTATTGAAATGGCGTCAAGAAGGATCAGTGAAGGACAGTAAACCACAAGAACATCCACTTTCGGCTTGTACACCCGACAATGTGGAGTGGGTAAGAGACTCCCTTGTGCAGTCCGCACAGGTCAGCTCGGTGGCAAGTTCTTGCTCTTTGCTTCAACGAATGCAGCATTCGCCGAATTCTACACAAGGATTTGCATTAGCATCCATACAAAATCCAAGTTGCTCAGGAACTCAGTGAATGGAACAAGGTGAGCCAACTACAGTTTTGCAATGAATTCTTGGACTTGGTGAAAAACAATGGTGACATAGTGCACACATTACTAATGTCAGATAAGGCTCAGTTCCATTTGTCTGGTTATGTGAATAAACGAAATTTTTGCTACTGGGCTCTGAACAACCCACACGAACTTCACCAACGTCCTCTGAATAGTGCAAGAGTGACAGTGTAGTGTGCAGTTTCTTTTCATGGCATTATTGGTCCTTATTTCTTTGAGGGTGTGGAGGATCATACAGGAACTGTGAACACAAAGCAGTACACAGTCCTGCTGGAAACATTTTTGTGCAATGAGTTACATCCTCATCAGCAAGATTTACTGTTGTTCCAACAAGATGGAGCAACAGCTCATATAGCACAAATTTCCATGCAAGTCCTCAGGACAGTGTTTCCCAGCAGACTCATTTCTCATTCTGGGGACATTACCTGGCCTGTCCGCTTGCCTGACCTTGCAGTACCGGACTACTTCCCCTGGGACTTGTTAGAAGCAAAGTGTATAAAGTATATGAAACATGTCCTGCCAATATTTATGACCTAAAACACTAAATTCTTGAGTGTGTTCAAGGGATTCCCAAGGCATTGCTACAACATGTTATAACAGCCTTTCCATTGCGACTGCAGGAGTGTACTGGTGGTCACCTACAAAGTGTCATACAGTAATGACTTAGATGAATCCTCATGGACATGGAATGCACCCAATAGTGTTAATAAAAATTTTCCACTTTGCCTTAAAAAGTTATTTCATTTAAAAAACTCTTAGGTGTTTTTGATGCAACCTGTACTTTAAAATTTACATTCATATGGCATGTTATGTTAATACATGTAGTATTCACTTTTCAGTGTTCAGTCCAAGCATCACTGCATGAACCCTCTGTTAAGGTTGCAAAGATGCTAACACTAATAAACATAGGTTTTTAAGCATATATAAAGAAAATAAGTAAGACTACAGTCTACACACAACTTGTTGTATATAGCCTGTAATCCTGCTTCTTATCTTTGTATATGTATACTTGAACACAACAGGGATGTCCTGTCTAAAAATTATGAGTTTTTAAGCTTTTCACAGTTGCTGTTGCTTAAATAATGGTCTTCTGGTTTACTGTACTTTGTCAGATATTAGGTTTATTCTGACATTTCATAGAAACATGCTGCCCCCATGTTGACTGTGATTGAATTAGGTTCAGGTGGTTGCTTTTTTGGTTGGGAGGAGGAAATGTGTCAGTTATATAGAAAGGGTACAAAGATTGTAGCCAATCAGAGCTACGGAAAGGGAAGTGAGGATAAATCTTGTACTGAGCCAATGGAACTTGATTTTTTGTGGACTTAAAAGGGATATATTTCATCCTGGTTCTTTGCCTGCAATGCCCAGTGTGCTGGGATACCTAGCTTACATGCTTGTTGTTGTATGAAGGTAGATACTCGTGTTTCTAATGCTTGACAGTTGGAACTTTTTTTCCTTTCTTCTAATTTGTGAATGCTGAAATAACACTAGAAAAAGGAATTATTTAACCCTAGGAATTACATGCTGAAATATCTTGTGGCTTGCTAGCCAGTACTTTGTTCTGCGGTTCTCTTGAGTGTCAGCTGTAAGTTAATACTAAATAATTAGTAGAGGAGACTGTTAGTATTGCAAGCATGTTTTGTGTGTGCAGATCAGTCAGCAGATTCAGACCTTGTGCTGCGGCAGGCCGTGTGTTCGGTGGAGAGAAAATTTGACATTCATCATATAACTGTCCAGGTGGAACGCTACTGTGCTGCCAGTTTGCAGGACTGCATACAATGCCAGGTACCAAAAGACTAGCATCAGAGTGGTTACGTGTTTGGTGGTCATGCAGCAGAAATCATGACACAGTGCTTCCGTAACCTTGTTGAATATAGATCAATTTTGACTGACTTGTTTTGTTCTGTACTGGGTTGTTTGTTGCAGACTTTGAGCAGACAGTTAGTAGGCATTCGCAGTCAGACAAAATCGGAGTTGTCATTTTCAAAACAGTGAGTAATGTTTGTGATTCAGATATCTGCCTCTTCTTGACTAGACCTTTCACCTCTACATGTATTGACTCCATGAATGCAGTTCTTTTCACATATGTAATGTTGCAGCAGTTGTTTTGGAGATGGCCTGGAAGAGATGGATACCCTTTTCATCCTCAGGTATTACCTTGTCTTGGAGGCCAGCATGTATGTATGTATGGATGTGTGTGTGTGCATGTATGCGCGCGCGCACACACACACACACACACACATACACACACACATACATACATACATACTGGGTGGAGCTTGAAAAAGTAGCCCAGTCTTAGTGTTAATGGTAATAATTAGTAATGAAAGCACAATAAATGTTGTATTGCATTTGGCAATCTATTTAGTTGTTATTCAAGAATGTTAGTCCCCAAGCATCCCAGTTGTCCATTGGGCCACCATGTTCATGTGAGTATGCTTGCTGCTGCTAAAACCAGAGTGGGGATACTTTTTACCACCCCATTTTGTGTGTGTATGTGTGTGTTTACATATGTGTGTAGGGATTTAATAAAAAAAGTGTATTGTACTGACATCATTTGTTAATTCCTTGACTGTAATGGGCACATTGTGTGCCACATATGTTTCTAATGTTCAAGCAACCATTGTGCATCCTGTTGACTTAAAGAAATCTTATTGAAGTATTTTATGACAGTTATTATGTTAATTTTAAAATGTATGTGGATTATGACAGTGCAGCTGTCTTCTAATGCTTACGCACATTTCTGATCCTGTACCATGTATGAACAGTTCAGCACATATGATTCATTGATCTTTTTTGTTGGCAGTAAGATTGGAGGTTTTAATGGCAATCTGTGTTGAGCTTGTGGTCTTCTAACTTCTGACACCATGTTACCTGCCTTTATTATCAGGATTAGTGTGAGTGGAGTGAGGAGATGAGTTGAGCCCTGTCCGTTCTCTTCTTCTTATGGATCTTAGTGACCATCCTAATCACTCTGTCTCTAACCTGGCCATGTCCTTACTCTGCTTGCATTGATTCGAATTGTAATGATTGAACAGATCAAGCTCCAAATCAGTAGTTGTAATAAGTGCAGTGAGAAACACCAAGATACTGAAGACATAAAAAGACAGAAATAACAAGTAAAATTATGATCTTCTGCAGATGAAACTTGGTTTCATTTTCCAGGGAACAGCTTGGTGTTCATTGATGCAGTTCTTATGCTTGTACCCTTGCTTCCAAGAATGCTTCATGGTATAGTGTGCACTCTGCCCTCTCTTTAGTTCTGTTTACCCCTCATGCTGATATTTCATACAGAAAATAAAACTAGGAGCTTGAGGGATGTGACATCTTGTTATCTGATTGTTAGTTGTGAATGTTTTAGAGGAAACTACTGTCCCTATCTTGAGGGTAGAAGAGTAAGCCATGTGGACAAACAGGATATAGACACAGGGAAGGAAGGAAAGGTGCAAGGCTGGGACTTTGCCAATCGTACATAACAATTTAGGACCCCCAGTATCACATTCCAGAACACCGTAGTCCTCATAGTAACTGCCATGAGAAGTGCAAGTATTGTTTGAGTGTGAGTGGAAAAAATGTTTTAGCTGGAAAGAAAATGTCACCAAAATTTACACATTTGATATGGATTGAATTGGGACCACAAAAATTGGGTGCAATAAATATGAAAACATCCCTCACAAGGAATGTATTATTGCATTTCACTCTGTTGCTGCATTTGTACAAAACAATTGTATGATGTTTAATAATTGTAAGCACTTAAGTTTCTGTCTTTTTATGCTGTCGTGCAAGTAACGAAATGATTGGGACAGATGTCACACCTGAACCAGTTTTAAGTTCAGACGGTGTAATGGAGAAGTGATCAGTGTCAGGGAATGTCATTTGTTTCCTAACAGATAGCCGGTTTGTATGAATATCTCATATGTTTTATGATGACTGACATGCTGTAGGAAGGCACTAGTATTACCTTCATACATAATATGTAACTGGATATTTAGAAAGTATTGTACTGTACGGTAACCTTTTTACATTCTTGTATCTGTATGAATCATTGCCCTCAACTATGGTTTTTACTTAGCTTTAATTTTCAGATCACTAGGAAATAGTGTGAAATTTGGAATAATGTTAATCGTGAAGGTCGAGGTATTTTGATGGAATGTGTTCTGACTGACCTTAATTTTGGTGACTTGTCTGCTGCACATTTATGGAAATGCTCTGATGATTGTGTAGTTTTTCTGCTTTGAGAGGTGTAGCTGCCTGCCCCCTTGTTGTCACTACTTTGCTGCTCTGTTGGTTGTCAGATGCTCCTCAGTTGCACCTGTTTGAGGCCCTGTGCTGGGCACTAGTTTGCTTCCCTCTCTACCCACTTATTAGGTCTCCTACCTTGCACTGGAGCATTGTTAGTAATTGTAGTTTGCTTTGGCTGGGCTGAGGCTCCTGTTGTCTGGACTTAGGTGTATACAGTGGGATTATATGGATGCAAGGATTGGTTCTGGAATTGTTTCACTCTTTGTGTAAAAGAGACTAATCTCAGGGAATATTGAATGTTAGGTCTAAAGTCCACTTTGTTGCTCTTCTAAATACCACAGATCACAGATGTAATTGTATTCACTGTACAACTTGTATGTTTACTTAATTTGTTAATTCTGAGTGATTGGAAGTTGAAGTTAATACTTGTGCAGTCTAAATGCTTGTGTGTTCTTTCGCCATTTTTTTAGTTTGGGTTTTATGGCACTTGCACACTGGTCAAATTTAATGTTGTCAGTCCCTGTAGATATTACTGCCTTGATCTGCACATAGTGTGCAGAAGAATGCTCAAAGCATGACCAATCAAAGCATGACATCAGAGTGACCTCTGTTATTACTTGACACCACATTTTATACCAATGTACAAAGTGTTGTGGTATCTAGTTCTGAAGATTTTAGTTTGTGATAGATTCTCTACTTTTGTAATTGAGAACTCGGGTTTAGTACCAGAACTAACATTTGAATGTGATAGGCTATGCTGATGTCAGCTGACCCTGCTTTGCTGACTCCTGCCTGGCATATACCTTTACTTAATCCCCAGCATTAAAACAACCCACCAATTGCTTGTCCGTACATTTTAAGTGCACTTGTCCATCCAGGAGTTGCAAAGATGTGCTGTAATAGAATGCTCAGATTGCACTTTCTTCCTCATTCATGTAGACTGGATCATTTGTAAAATATCCAGTTTCCATTCATCCAACTAGGGATGGCTTGGCCTGGGGAACTGAACCCAAGGATGGCTGGTCACAATGCATTAAACAGTTGCCAGGCAACAGAATGGCTGTGAACACTAATCATGGGTGAGATGCATGGGAAAAAACAAGCACAGTGAAATCCATATGTGATGAATGTGTGGGTGGAATGACTGTTCTTAGGCTAATTAATTATTCCAGTAAATGGAGGTTATGCAGAATTGCATCTAGAATCTGTTCTGTCTTCTTATGAGACTCACTGTATGTAATTATGTTAAACAATGTCTTTACATCAGTTGTTAAACTATTTCCACATAAATAAATACAGCACAGTTAGATACGGAGTAACATAAAATTAATTTCTTCAGATATTATTGATATATGAAATAAATATTGAAACTTCAGTTTCAAATCAAAGTGAGCATGGCATCCTTGCCAAAGATTGTGCCT
>Ga0209628_10003506_pt1 | contig 11038 bp, 7 predicted proteins | sample TergutCu122P4_FD_187285 | JGI IMG/M metagenome (GOLD analysis project Ga0209628, IMG submission 187285) | Cubitermes ugandensis P4 segment gut microbial communities from Kakamega Forest, Kenya - Cu122 P4 (SPAdes) (version 2) | ecosystem: Host-associated > Arthropoda: Insects > Digestive system >...
TCCAAGTATCTTACCACCACATATCCTGCGTCATAAAGTTGACGAAAAGTGAGCGGCGGATCAATTCCTGTATCATCAAAAAAAGGACAAGGCGAAGGCACATAAATGCCAAGTTCTTCCTTGTATACAAAAATTCTTTTCGTGGTAACGGTTCCGGCGCTGATATATCCGTATACTTTGATATTGGCGTCAGATACACAACGTATGTTCCCAAACATCTCACTCGGTTGGGGAGAGAAAATACCCCCGATTTCATCTGTATTTTTCTTTAACGTAGACCAATAGATATAGGCCTCTTTGGAAATGGACATTTGACTCAGTTCCATGGAGTAGAGATAGCTGATCTTGTCGCTGCTGTTGGGAATGGTTGTCACCTTTTGTCTATTAACTACATTCTTTTCAAGGTGATCGGTTTTTGCCACTAAGATAGAGGTCGACTCTGCACGGTTCCAGCAATAGTAGATACGCGGATCTGTCGCATATTTCAAGATGAAGCCGGTGGCTGCACTGTAGTAATAATTAGTTTGGTAATGAGAAGTAAATTCCCAATCTTCGGTAAATCTCCACTTGTAATAGGGAGTGTAATCATAGAGTGCACTTTCACCGTTTGCGGTTACCATAAAATCAACAGCCGTACGGGAGCTGTTAACTTCAAATTCAATATCGTCGATTTCAGGAGTGCGTAAAGGAGTGATCAAATCAGATTCATACCGCCTGCCATCGGGCAAGTTTACACACAATTTGTATGGTTGGTCAAAGCGGAGCGCTCTGGTATTCATGAGGTAGTAAGGGGTGATATTTCCGCTTGCTATCAAAACGCCCATGTAACGCTCTCCGCTTTTGCTTTCGACCCAAACTTGGGCATTCCTGAGGTAAACGATAGCTTTATCGCTATTAAGCGCTTTAGATAAACTTACATACACTTTAGTGTCGCTCCCAAGAATGATATCTCCTTCAATAACTACAGTACCTCCTTCACTATCTATGCCTTTAGGAGTAAATGGAGTGATACAGGTGGAGAGCAGAAGAACAAAAACCACCATCGCCATATATAGATTGATTCTCTTCATAGTCACGAATTAAAATTTAATGGTATAGTTGATGTATGGAATGGGAGCGCCAAAGATAGAGAGTTTATAACCTTGAATTTTATTGCCATCATTCGTGGTATAGTATACAGAAAAGGCATTTTTTCTTCCTGTTATGTTATAAACGCCAAAAGTGATCACACTGTGTGTCCAGAGTTTTAAATTGTGACTTGGCTCTATGTTGAATGCCACGTCAAGCCTGAAGTAATCGGGTATTCTGTATTGATTCCGGCCCGAATAGGCAAGCCTGTATCCATTAAAGTAGTTGTAGATTTCAACGGGAACGGTTACCGGTCGCCCCGAAGCGTAGTCCACATTGGCAGAGATGCTGTATCGCTGTGTAAATTTGTAGTTTAAAACCACTTTTACATCGTGAGGCTTGTCGTAAGCGGCAGGGTACCATTTACCGCTGTTAATCTCGTAAAACTCTTTTTTGCCCGACTCCCTTAACATCGTTTTGGAGTAAGAGTAAGCGAACCATCCGTTCAATTTACCCGAAGGCTTTTTTACCATCAATTCTACCCCGTACGCCCTGCCTTGGGTCTCTAATACATCTTCTTCAATATGTTTGTTCATATTGAGTACCGCCCCGCTCTTATAGTCCAAATAGTGGGCCATCTCTTTGTAGTATCCCTCTAAGGAGGCTTCCCATTGACCAAAAAAGGTTCGATAGATACCTGCTGCCGCCTGCCAGCCGGTTTGCGGAACGATATGGGCATCGCTCAATTTCCAGATGTCAATGGGTGAGATGGTGGCTGTATTCGAGAGCATGTGGATGTGCTGGCGCATCATGTTGAATCCCGCCTTTACCGTAACGTTATTGTCGAACAGATAACGGGCGGATATCCTGCCTTCAGGGCCATGGTAGTTCTTGGCCGCTTCTAAAGAGGCAAATAAGGTGTAACGGAGTCCCAGATCGATAGAGAGGTGGTCGGAGAAGTTCCACTTGTCGCTCACAAAGAGGGCCGATTCAGAGGCGCGCTCCTGCTCCACCCTGTCGGGGAGGATTAGTGACGATGACCCTTGGGGGACGATCTCTCCGGGAGCAATCTGATAAAAGACGGAATTGATTCCATAACTTACCGTATGCTTTTCACTCACAAGCCAGTCAAAATTTGCCTTTACAAAAAACTGCTCCAATCCAAATGACATGCTGTAGGCGCTTTTAGCAAAGGCCACCTCTTCCACATGGTGCCTGTAGCGGTCATAACCCGCTGTAAAGGTCAGATTGTGTTTGGCGCTAAAGATGCTGCGCCACTTGAGGGCAAGGTTCAGGTTGTTGTAACTATAGGTGGTATCTTTACTGAAACTGAAAGAGTCGCCGGAGTAGTAACCGTACAGGTAGATGGTATTTGATTGATTGATTTTATGGCTGACTCCTCCGGTAACATCATGAAAAGTGGCCGATCCGTTCCGGTATCCGCTATTTTTGGGCAACAATCCCAATATCCAGTTGGAGTAGGTGGTTCTGGCCCCCAGAATGAAATTGGTTCTCTCTTTGATGATAGGGCCCTCCAAATGTAGTTTGCCGGTTAACAGACCTATTCCCGCCGAACCGGTTATCTTTTGGCTATTTCCCTGCCGGCTGTTCACCTCCAGCACAGAGGAGATTCTTCCGCCATATTTTGTGGGAATAGAGCTCTTGTACAGCTCGATATCGTTTACCACATCCGGATTGAATGCCGAAAAGAGGCCAAAGAGGTGCATCGGATTATAGATGGTGCCTTCATTAAAGAGTATCAGGTTCTGATCGGTAGCGCCTCCCCTGACGTTGAATCCGCCGGCAGATTCACCTACCGTCTTCACCCCCGGCAAGTTAAGCATCACTTTAATCACATCGGCCTCTCCAAAGGCGGTGGGAATGTGTTTGATTCTACTGATCGTTATCTTTTCTACCCCCATGAAGGTGGAGCGTCTATGCTGATTGGCTTCGGCAGAGACGGTAACGGTGTTGAGAGAGTAGATCTTCTCCTTCACCACAATGTCGAGTGTGCCGTCTGAAAAAACTTCCAATTTTACCGGTGTCTCTTCCAATCCATATCCTCTTAATAACAGCTCTGTTTTTCCCACGGGAACAGCGATTTTATAAAAACCGTGCTGATCGGTAAAAACGTTGGCGCCGGTAGCAACCGCCATCACATTAGCATCTGTAACAGGCTCCCGGCTACTTAAACTCTTTACATAACCCGAAAGTACGGCGCGGTTTCCGGTAAAACGGACTTTGGGATCGCCAATGGTATATATTTTGTTTGCCGATCCGGTCTCCTGATTATCTGATGAGGAGAGCGAACTGTAATGGATCGGATCCAACTCCTGATCTACTGACGATGAAAAATAGCGGTCGGGAAGCCGCGTCATAATACCCGTTCCTTTTAACACATACAAAGTGTGATCCAGTTGTAACAGCGAATATCCCGCCCTGCTTAAAGCCTGAGACAGATTTGCCACCATATTGGTGCGGTTCCACGATACCGACACTTTTACCGGCTCATCGTTTTTGCTCTCTACATAGTAGAGTTTGAAGTCACTATTGTGCTCAACCGCCTTTTTTAAAGAGTCCAGCCCCACCTGGGTAAGGGTAACTTCTCCGATTTGAGCGAATGAAGGGGTTAAAACGCATAATAACAGCGTGATGATGATCAGTTTCTTCATAGCGTGTTTAAATAAGTAACGGTTCCCAACAGCGCCCGTTCCCTGTTTTTCTTTGAAAAATCGAAGCCCATTGTCCTCACTGTATGGTCGATGGCTCTCTTTTGGTCCGGAAAGATTTTCTTAAGGTCGCTTTTGGTGCCTACACGATACCATACATCATTTTTACACAAATAGAACTCCTCTGCCAATGTATAACTCTTGTTGATGCGATACCTGTCTACAATCTCTTCAAAATAGACTTTTCGGATTTTCTTAAACAACTTTATATTACCCATAAAAAGCACTTCATAATATCCACTAATCAGGATGGAACCGGGCTCCTGTTTATAGTGGATAAAGTGATGACTGCCTAAGAAAAAAGCATCTACAAAATTCCTGTTTACCAACCGGGTGACGCCCCCTACACGATCCTTTACATACAATTCATCCAAGTGTGCGTTCAGATTGAGTTCGATACCTTCATAAAGCCTACCATTGAACAGAATGGTTCCCTGTTCAAAATTGGTGGAGAAGGCAAAATAGGTAGACCAGTCATTGGGCGTCTTGCTTCCGTAGTTCACCGGAAGTTCACCCCTGAACAAAACCGAGTTCTCCCGTGCGGCATCCATAAAAAGCGTATAATCCCTTTTTTGCTGTGCATACAGCAATACAGACGATGCGGAGATAAAAAAGAGGAGGATGGTCTTTTTCATTTGGTGATGATAGTCATTTCATTTCTGATCACTTTTCCACCATCTGTAACACCTTCGATAATTATCGTATAAGTGGCTGGCGTATCAGCGGTATAGAAGTCGAAGGTCGATTTGCCGTTCACCACTTTATTGTTGGGTTTCCAAAAAATGGTGGTGCGCAGATCGGGCTGCTTAGAGGAGAGCCGCTCCGGCGTATCGTATTTGGGGGAATAAAACTCCACCTCTCTTTTATAACCGAAAATGTGGTATGTATCTATGTTTCTATCGGGATACATCTCAGAGGAAGAGAGGTCCGAACCCGGTTTGGTGGTGATAAGGATGGCGCCTCCAGCCGCGTCATTTCTGGGTTTGGGATCTCCTTCGATGGAAGCAACCGCTAAGGGAGGGATGCTCCTGATATCAAACCCAAGCTCCATCAACATGCCGTCAACAAATATTCTGGCTGCACGCCGTCCGGTCTGGTCAAGGATTTCATTATCTGCATTACGGGTCATCATAGAGGTGTTGGCTCTGGTAAAGAAGAATGTGGGAATAGCCAATCCTGTTCCTACAATATCAAGTCCGCCAATTTTGCTAACCATATGCATAATATCTTCGTTCTTGTTCATATTCACGTCCATCGTTTTGGCGGTGATTACAGCCGGGCTTAACTGTCTGGTACGGATGCCCTTTTCAAAGTTGTATATAGCCACGGTTTTTTGGAGGTAGTCACTATTCATTTTGGAACCATAAAGTAGGGTAGGAGCGGTAAAGGGTTGGGCCTTTACAAGAGGTGGGGAATCCACCACGATTTCCATCTCTCCTCCTCTTGTTTTTGCAGCCTGAAGTATATATTGGGTGCTGTCGGGCAGTTCAATATCGCCAAAAATGAAGCGGCCGCGCCTGTCGCTCACTGTTTGGGCATTTAAACCGGTCTGGGACGAAAGCAGGGTGATGGTTCCGTTTTCGATCGCCCTTGTTCCGTTTGCCTGTTTGAGTAGACCGCTGATCTCTTGCGTTACCTCTATCTCCACAGTGGGCGTTTCGGGCGCTCCGGTAAGGGCAGCCGGAAAGTTATAGCGCCGCCAACCTTGTGTGAGCAATAGGGCGTCCAAATCGGCCGATCGATCCGCATCCTCTTGAAAATAGAACGCGGGAGATTCGATATATCCCTTTAATTCAGAAGAGAGCAACAATACCGAACCGATCGTAAAATCTTTTTCAGGCAAAATATCGCTGTTGTCTGTAACCGATACCGAATAGTAACCTGTGACGGGCGTTCCGTTGGCATCGGTGACCGTCACCTCTGTCATCACGCGCTCCCTTTTGGCATAACTGTTTTTATCGGTGGTGATCACTGTTTTTGTCTGACCGAGGTTCATGTTAAACACCAATCGCTCACTCAATGGATTCATCTTCTGATCCAAAAGCAGGATATGCACCACTCCGGAAGGAAGAAGCGTTCTATCTACCGTAACGGATGCTTGAGGGGCAATCTGTTCACAATAGACCACCTGACCCCGAACGTGGAGCAGCAACAACAAAGGTCCATTCACTGATGGCGTCTGTTTTCCGTGTCGGGCCGTCACGTGCACTCCATCCTCTTTCCATTGAGCGTGGATGGCGTATACATTGGCCCGTGCTTGCGGCAACGTCACCTGTTTAGAGATATTTTGGCCAATCGTACATTGTGCGATATATTGCTTTCCTGCCTCTGCCAAAAAAGTGAGCGTTCCCATACCCAAGGCGTTAGAGATAGCTTTGGCCACCGGTTTCCCCCCTTTCTCTATCAACTCAACCGTTACCGGTTCTGATAAACCCTTTGTATTGATTGCTTTGAATCCCACAACATTCTCAGTGTCGGCCAGCAGGTAGCCCCCTTCGGGGTGAAAGGTGACGTCAAAGGCCTCTTCCAGATCGGGAACAGAGAAGTAGTACCTGTGCATCTGATTCTGATACTCAAAAGCTACATAGAGCGTCTGCTGTTTATCGGGAGTCACCCTGATGGGAACCTCTTTACCCTTGGTAAATGCGGTAAGGTTTTCCGTAGAGTCCACTCCGGCCATATAACTTTCTATTTCAATCGGTTTACCCTCTTGATTCCAAAAAGAAATCTTTGCGCTTCCTCTTCGGTTTCCCGTTTTGGAGAATTGTGCCTTAGCGGTCACCATATATGCAAAGGGATTTGATATCCATATTTTCTTTTCAAACAGATAATCGGAGCGGTTGAGCATAAAGGCTGTATACCCCCTTAATTTATAACAGCCCTCAGGCAGATCGCCATCCAACGCCAGATTGTTGTGAAAAAGACCCTCTTTATCGGGGCGGATCATCGAGTGGCTCACGATGCGCCCCATCTGGTCGATCAAGTCTACATATACATAACGGCTCTTGGGGGATGTGGGAATGTGTGAAGCGGCATCCACCAAATATATGCTGTACCAAATTTTCTCTCCGGAGACATAAGCCGCCTTATCGGTATGGATATAGAGTTTCTCCTGTGGAAAAACCGTGAGTTGGGTTTGAAAATTAGCCTTCACTTCAGCGCTATTTTGCGCAAACAGAGGAAGGCAACAGAACAGAAGCGGGAGTAAGGGTATTTTTTTCATAATCTCTATATTATATCTTTTCTATTTCATCAATTGTTAAATTTGTTGCAAATGAAATCTGATCAAATGGTATTCCAAGCGTTTTCAGGTTTTTCACCATTTCTATCTTCGCTTCTGCCTTTCCTTCTGCCTTTCCTTCTGCCTTTCCTTCTGCCTTTCCTTCTGCCTTTCCTTCTGCCTTTCCCTCTGCCTTTCCTTCTGCCTTTGCAGTGTCAATAGCGTTCTGCAAATCTCTATACGAATTTAAACTGTCTATATAGGCTTGGTATTCTTCAGGAGATAATTTAGCTACTTCGGCAACGGCAAACATCTTTTCAAAAATCTTTTCTCTAAGTTTATCGGGAATATTGTCTAAACGTTTGAGATTTTTTAAAACATACATCCATTTTTCAAAGTGCGTTTCCAGCTCTTCTACTTTTTTTGTAAATTTAGGCATTTCTAAATAGATGAAAGTCAATTTATCATAAAAAATCTTATGGGTTTCGATATCCGATAACATCACATCGTATCGGTATTTATCCGTATCGTCTTTACCATCCTCAAACATAAAATTTAAAATAGCAATCGTATAAACCGCTTTTAATTCAAAATTCCAATCGCCCGGAATGGCTTGCCTTATTATCGGAAATGTACTGTAATACAAAGTTCTGTCTTTAAAAAATGCCTGTTTCGATTTTTGAATTTCAACGATAAATTTTTCTCCTTTTTCATTTTCGCAATGAATATCAAAAACCGCTTTACGAGCCTCTTCAGAAATACCCAGCATCTCGTTTTTAAGATACGATAAGGATACGATTTTCCCTTCTTCTTTGTGCAACAGTTCGTTCAGGAAATCAAGCAACAAATCCTTATTACACTCTTCACCAAACAACTTCTTAAAACCAAAATCGGTAAAAGGGTCTATATATTTATCTTTTATTTTTTCCTGTATCATACTCAAATTAAATTTTCTGTAAAAATACTTGTCATATATATATATCTTATTATTTAATATTATATCGGCAAAGATACAATTTTTTATCACTCTTTTACCTCATTCATCCATAAAGCGGGTGAGGGTAGACGGGGAGAAGGAAGGGTCACAAAATTGGATTTGGTGGGAGGTGGCGGCTCTATGATATCTGTCTCCATAAATTTTTCAAGCGAAAACGGTTCACCGGCATACATCATAATACGTTGTACAATAATGGCGCGGCTGATGGCGTTGAAATAGGCAATATTGTTATACATGCAACTCTCATACTCCGATCGCCATGCACCTCTTGCGTAACCGTAAGCTCCTTCAAAAATGCCCACCATGTTGTATTTAGGCTTCCATAGAAAATCTTTCCAAAAAATTTTAGTGGGATCGTTGGTGACATCAATATTTAAGTAACAACCGATGCTATGGTACCATAGAATCTCGTTCCGTAAGGTTTCAGATATTTCAGATTCAAATTTGACAGATTCAGTAGACAATCTGCCGAATCCTTGACCACAGGCACTTATCCGAATATTTGATGAAAAATCGTAAGGATAAGGAGATTGAGATATTGCGCATAGTGATACAACTTTACCCGTACTACTATTCCACCAACAGGACCACATATATCTGGTATCATTGACTATAAGGACAACTAAAGTACTGTCAATATTTTTTATGGGTGCATGTCCGGCAAAAGTCCAGCAAGCATTAAGATCTCCATACAGATAAGGCCTTGATTCAGAAAATGGATAGGAGACTTTAAACTTGGTGTTTTTCTTATTCTCCAAATTGCCAATGCCCTGTTCCTCAGAAATCGCTTCAACTACGTAAATGTTAAAGTAATCGCGGTATGCTTTGAAGGGTTGAATACTTAAAAAAGCCTCTGCGGCTGTCTGCATGGCGTTAAAATAGGTTCCGTTAGAGAAGGAAGGCAAGGTAAATCCCTCTCCCATGATCACCACATCCACCCCTTTTCCTTTGGTTTTGGACTGATAGGTATAGTACTTTCCATCTTCCACCACCAGATTGCTTCCGTCCTGATTTACATACATGGTGGTAAATCTGCCGGATGGAGCGCTCAATTTAATGCGTGCTTGCCTTGAAAGGGGTAGAGGGTTTGGACGTGCTTGAATAGTCAGGTTTATGCCCTCCTGACGAATGATACACCAAAGACTCTCTGCTGTTTCCAAGGTGGCTTCCCATTCAGGTGGCACTTTATAGCTGTTTGCTGTAACAGGGATCGTTTTGGTTCCTCCTGCTATATCAAAGGTAACTGTTGAGAGAACAGAAAATTCGATCTCTTCATCTTCCGGTTCAGCATTTTTTGAACAGGTTAGAAGCAGAAGGGAGCAGATAATGGTTAATCCAAGGGTTTTATAGAATTGTTTCATCTTGTAAATTCGTCTTGTAAATTAATGATATAGATATAGATATAGATATAGATATAGATATAGATATAGATATAGATATATTTTTCTGCAAATATATACAAAAATGGTCTCATTTAAAAATCTTTTCTCCCTTGGAAAAAAAAAAATCTCTATTTTTGCATCAAAGTAAAAACCAACTGTAATGGCACACTATCTTGATCCAAAGAATGATTTAACATTAATTAACGAGCAAACAAAGGAAGCGCCTAAGGAGTTGCTCGACAATGAATACACCCGCGAGGCAGTCGGTTATATGGAAAGAGCGGCTTACACCAAAGAGCAATTAGAGGTATATGATAAGTGGAAAATTGCTGCCATGACCGAGCGTAGCGCTTTAAAAGATGCCAGAAAGGAGGGAAGGATAGAGGGAAAGATGGAGAGAAATATCGAAATTGCCGTGAAAGCAATGGAGATAGGCATGCCGATGGAAGATATTAGCAAATTGACAGGTTTATCCGAACAACAAATCAAAGAAATGATCAAATAGATAGTACAAGAAAGTGTTGAAGTCAGGAACAAATGGAATTATTGGAAGAAATATTAGCCGAAAACTAAATATCAATGCATCTGTAGTACTTGGAGTTTAGTGAAATTCACTATTTTACTTCATTCATCCACATAGCGGGAGAGGGCAGACGAGGAGGTAAAATGGGCACAAAATTAGATTTGGTAGGAGTTGGCGGCTCTATGATATCTATCTCCATAAATTTTTCAAGTGAAAACGGTTCACCGGCATACATCATAATACGTTGCACAATAATGGCGCGGCTGATGGCGTTGAAATAGTCAACATAGTTATACATACAACTCTCAATTTCTGATCGATATACACCTCTTGCGTAATAGTAGGATCCCTCAAAAATGCCTACCATATTGTATTTAGGCTTCCATAAAAAATCTTTCCAGAAAATTTTAGTGGGATCGTTGGTGACATCAATATTTAAGTAACAACCGGTATTATGGTACTGTATAATTTCTGCCCGGGCTGCCTCTGTTAACATAGGGTAAACATTATCAAATTATTCAGCCAATCTGCCGAATCCTTGACCACAGGCACAATACCGAACAATAGATGAAAAATCGTAAGGATAAGAAAATTGAGATAAAGTGCATAGTGATATCACTCTACCTGTGTTTCGCCACCAACAAGACCAAGCCCATTTACCATTGAGATTATTGACTATAAGGATGACTAAAGTGCTGTCAATATTTTTTATAGGTGCTTTTTCGGCAAAAGTCCAGCAAGCATTAAGATCACCGTACAGATAAGGCCATGTTTCAGAATACGGATAGGAGACTTTAAACTTGGTATTTCTCTTCTCATATAAGTTGCCAATCCCATTATTCTGTGAAACCGCTACTACAATGTAGATGTTAAAGTAATCACGGTAAGCTTTAAAGGGCTGAGTGCCCAGAAATGCTTCTGCCGCCCGCTCCATGGCGTCAAAATACTCTCCGTTTTTAATACCCATTTCCGTAAAGCCCTCTCCCATCAATACAATATCAACACCCTTCCCTTTTGTGTTAGTCTGGTATGTAAAATATTTTCCATCAGTAACCTCACCGGTTCCTTCCTGATTTACAAACATAATAACGTAATGACCCGAAGGAGCGCTCACTTTGA
>Ga0209628_10003507_pt1 | contig 11037 bp, 5 predicted proteins | sample TergutCu122P4_FD_187285 | JGI IMG/M metagenome (GOLD analysis project Ga0209628, IMG submission 187285) | Cubitermes ugandensis P4 segment gut microbial communities from Kakamega Forest, Kenya - Cu122 P4 (SPAdes) (version 2) | ecosystem: Host-associated > Arthropoda: Insects > Digestive system >...
CAATGTGAACTTAAGTTTACATTGGTGGCCGACCCCATCATGGCAAATAATTATGGCTATGAGGTGAATATTTGGGCGGTGCCAACAGATTACCCTGGTATTGTTGACATTAATGGAGATGGTAAATTGGATATTCTCAATTTTATGGTGCTGGGAAAGTTTGTGCATTATTATAAAAATATTTCACCATACAACGAGTTTTTTTCATACGTTTTAGCCGATGAATGTTGGGGAAAATTTGCAGAATCGGAAGATGGCAACGAAATTACACTCTTTACCGATTGTTCCGGCAAACGCAATGCCAACGACCCCAAGCACGTTGGCTCCTCTTTTTTTGTGCACGATTTTACCGGAAACGGTTTGTATGACGTTGTTTTGGGAGATACCGATTTTCCTACACTGAAACTGCTGATGAACGGAGGCACCAAAGAGGAGGCGCTGATGATTTCGCAAACCGAAAATTTTCCCAATGCGCAATACCCTGTGCATCTTTACGCAAAGCCTGCCGTTTCTTCTATGAATTTTTGGAACACAACAAAACCCGACCTCTTTGTTTCCCCTTCCGACCCCTTCAATCAATCGTTAACCATTACCAAAACCGAAGATATCAATTCGGTTTGGCGTTATCATTTTAACGAGCAACTGAATGATTATGTGTTAGAAACAAAGGCGTTTCTGCAAGAAGATATGATTGATGTGGGCAGCGGTGCAGTTCCCGTTTTGTTCGATTGGAATGGAAATGGATTATTAGACCTGTTTGTGGCCAACTACGGCAGTTTCGACAGTGCAAGGTACGAGCAAGGGGTGTTAAAATCTTTCTATTCAGCTTCAATTTCTTATTATAACAATGTGGGAACAACCCTACAACCCAAATTTGAGTGGGTAACTTCCGATTTCGGGGATTTAAAAAAGCAAGGTTATTTGGCTCTCTATCCTGTTTTTGCCGATTTGAACGGAGATGGAAAAATTGACCTGCTGTGTGGAAACAGCGATGGAACACTTCTTTTTTTTGAAAACAGTGCTAACATGGGAGAATTGCCGAACTTTAAACCTCCCGTTAAAAATTATCAGAATATTAAAACGGATGCCTTTAGTGCGCCCCAACTTTTTGATATTAAAAAAGTTGGAAAATTAGATTTATTTGTTGGAAATAGGAGAGGATTAATCTCTTTTTACCAAAATGTGGGAACCAATGCAACGCCTAATTTTCAATTGATGACCTCCAATTTTGGCAAGGTAGATATGCAAGACCTTACTTATGCCTATTTCGGATATTCAACGCCCCATCTGTTTAGATATAATGATGAGACATTGTTACTTTGCGGCGACCAGCACGGTAATCTGTTTCTTTTTTCCGATATTGATAACAATCTTACCGGCAGTTTTACGCTCTTGGAAAAGATTACCGAAACTATTCAAAATAAAGCGTACAGAATTAATGAGGGAATAAGGGTAACCGCTGCTGTGGCCGACCTTGACGGCGACAACACCCCCGACCTGATTGTGGGGAATTGGGCAGGCGGATTATCCTTTTTTAAAGGATGTACCCCGCCCGAAGTGAAAATAACAGAAACAAAACACAACGAAATTAGCGTGTGGCCAAACCCCACTACGGGGGAGTTACACGTTACTGCTTCGACAGGCTCAGCAACCAATCTAACATTGAGCGAAGTGGAGGTGTTTGATGTGTATGGGAGAAAAGTAGGAGCAAAATTCCCCTCCAATTTATTGGAGGGGTGGACGCGAAGCGAAAGGGGTGGTAAAGAGGGGTGGCAACAGCAGGCAGACGGAGTGGTTTTAGATATTTCTCACCTTCCGGCTGGAATTTATTTGCTGAAACTCCAAACAGCAATAGGGGTTTTAGTGAAGAAAATTGTTAAAATAGGGTAGCGGGCGTTTTTAATTTCATAAGTAATCGTTTTAATTTTTCCTATTTTTTTCTACTCGCATGAATATTATTTTACTTTCGCGCCAATAATTATTAACCAATTTTTATAATTTATGATATAAAAAAACTATTGAAAATATAAAATAGCGTTAGCTATTTTCCCGCTTTATGAAACTTCGACACTTTCAAAAAGTTATTTCAGTAATAATCAACGCTCGCAGTAATGCGGGTTTGCATTATTGAAATAACAGGTAGTCGAAGACCTATAAGGCGGATAATGTAAGTCCGCTTTTTTATTTGTCAAAACCTCTGTGAACCTCTGTGACCTCTGCGCCTCTGTGCTGAAAATCAACACAAAGACACAAAGAACACAAAGCAACACAGAGATTAAACACTACAAACCATTAATAATTAATAATTAACATTTAACCCTTAAACCCCTTTTTTATGAAAAAACACCTTATCTTTTTTTTATGGCTTTTAATGCCATTATTTTGCTTAGCGCAAAGCGTTGAGTATGCCTACGATGCTGCAGGCAACCGCACCGGGCGAATAACCCGTACTATTTTACTATCGCCCCCCGCGCCATCCCCGCCCGACTCGTTACAGGAGTTACAAGTTACAAGTTACGAGTTACAGGAGGTAGCGTCCCAAACGTCCCTAAAGTCCCCCGAAATGGCAGTTGCCGATTATTTTACAGAAACCATTGCGCAGGTGGAGATGAAGATTTACCCCAATCCCACAACCGAAAAGATTACGCTACAGATTTCTAATATGGAAGCATTGCAAAATGGGCTATTGCAACTTTATACCCTAAACGGACAACTGCTGCAAACGCGGTTACTGAGCGAAGCCGAAGTAACGGTTTCGTTGGCAGGGCTTGCCAATGGCACCTACATTTTGAAAGTATTTATCAATGATACTGTTGAAAACTGGAAAATTATTAAACAATGAAAGCAGAAAAGCAGAAAAGCAGAAGAGCAGAAAAGCAGAAGAGCAGAAAAGCAGAAGAGCAGAAAAGCAGAAAAGGAGAAAATTCTTACGGTCTTATGGTCTTATGGTCTTATGGTCTTCAAGTAAGAATCTGTGTAAATCTGTTTTATCTGTGTCATCTGTGTGCTAAAAAAAACATTTAAAAACCAAATAATATGAAAAGAAAACCAAAAAAAATATGTCAATGTGCCTTATTAATTTTATTTTTGCACATCTTATTAATGAACATGCTGCAAGCGCAAAACACAAGCTTTCCAGTGGGTGCCATACCGGGCACCATAGATGTATCTCCCAACGGGGCGGCCACTTACACCATACCCATAGAGGTAGTGCCCGGCACCCAGGGCATGCAACCCAACCTCTCTATTGTTTACAACAGTCTTGGCGGCATGGGCTTGCTGGGCATGAAGTGGAATTTGGCAGGACTGAGCACCATTACCCGATGCGGAAAAACTCCCTATTTTGATGGGAGTATTGAAAAGATAATATTTAATAATGGTTTTGAGTTTACCTTAGATGGGGAAAGGTTAATTCAATTAAGTAGTAGTAACAGGGAGTATGCCACCGAAGTGGAGGATTTTTCCCGCGTGTATGCAAATAGTGACTATACCTCTTTTACAGCCTATACCGACAACGGGGGAATTATTAATTACGGTACTACTGATAATTCACGGCAAAAAATGGGCAAAACCGATAATATATTAAGTTGGTTGGTGGATAAAATTACGGATGCTGATGGAAATTATATGACTTTCCAATATTTAAAACCACATACTGATGAGGAGGTGTTGATTCGTCAAATAGATTATACCTACAATAGCAACATCTCCCCTTATGCCCAAGTATTTTTTAAGTATAGAGATTTGCCTGAACGTATGGGCAAAAACACCTATTTTGTAAGTGGATACAAGGTTCAGCAAACCCAACTGTTAGATAGTATTATTGTTTATTATGGCACTACCGTGGTTAGAAAGTATGGGTTTGTTTATAATATTGGCGAACAAGACCAGCCGGTTGCCCAATTGAAAAGTATAGTTTTATTTGGCGAAGGTGGGAAACAGCAACTTAATGCTACCAATATTGCCTGGCAAAAACAAACCAAAAATGAGGATACAAGACCAATTGTAGTTCCGTCTATCAGCGAGGCTTACAATATTATTACGGGAGATTTTGATGGAGACGGATATATGGATTATTTAGTTTATTATCCAGGGTTTACTAAAAGATATTTTGGAACCGAATCAGGGGAGTTTATAGCTGAAAATTCCGGTGGAGGATTAGAGGGGAGTAATTTAATGTTATACAAAGCCGATGTGGATGGAGATGGACGCGACGAACTCATTAATTTAGATTACAATGTTGATAATTGTACAGTTTCGATTAATGCATACGGCACAACAGTGAGTGCAACCTTGCGTTCTATTCAGCAGTTGTTTTTTGGCGATTTTAACGGAGACGGAAAAACAGATATCCTTTTTTTACATAGAAAAAATGGAATTAATAATGATGGAGAATTTACATTCACATTGTATAACGCTAGCGCTCTTACCAAGTTTCAATACAATACCGGTTTGCTCACTACTAAAGAATTTACGCCTCCTAAAGTAAGAGTGGGAGACTTTAACGGATATGGTAAAACGGATGTGGAAGTGATTTTAGCGAATGGTACCATGAATTCCTATTCCTATGGTGAAAGCGGTTTTAGTAAATTGAATTCTCCACCATCGGCCACGTATGCCTATAACAGATATTCCGGCGACTTTAATGGCGATGGAATTACCGATTTGCTAACATACGACATTTACGGAGGGGCACTTATGTGGAAACTTAGTTTCGGAATTGGAAATGGAACTTATACAAATGCTACCAACGTAAGTGGCCTTAGCGGAAGTGCACAAACAAATTCAACACCAATGTATGCTGTAATTATTGCCGACATGGATGGGGACGGTAAAGATGATATTCTTCAATTCACTCCAAACACCTCGGTGAAAATTTTATATTCTCAAGGATGTGTGGCCAGCGGAGATAACTACACTTTTCTATATAAAGAAGGGGGGGGTAATATTTCTGGTTTTAAATCCTTAGCAGATATCTCTCTCACCGATTTTAATAATGATGGTTATTTAGATTTTGTTGTACAAAAAAACGAAAATCTTACCGCCCCAAGTGTGAGTTATATACATAAATCTTATGACCTCACTGATGAGATTACTGATGGGTTGGGAAAAGTAATCAAGCTTACTTACAAACCGAGATACATGCCGGCCAACGACTTTAGAATGTCGAGAGGGGTAGCCAAAAAATATTTTCATTTTTTAATGAAAGAGATGAAAGTTGCTAACGGAGTGGGAACAACCAATTCGTTTCTTTACAATTATGATGAAGCTACTTTCAGTACGCTGAGAAGATGTTTTTTGGGATTCAAAAAGTTTGTAACTAATAGTGTACAGGATGATAGAAAAGATATTTTTTCGTTCAGGGTACTTAATTCGAGTTACAGTAACGGTTATGAAGAAGGTGATTATTTAGATGTGTTGGTGCCTGAGTTACACGAAACATTCTATAAATTAGAGAAATACTCCACCATTACTTATGATATATGGTCGCAAATGTTGTCCCACTGGCCTCGGTATGCAAAATATGATGGTTATAAGTCAATAGATAACCATCTTTCACAGGTGAAAACTATATATAGAGATTTGTTGGACGATGACGGCAGGTTGCTTAATGCAAGAAAAGAGATTGGATATACAAAACATACCACTAAAACTCCGGATTATGAATGCCATTTTTTGGAAGTAAAAACTTACACTTACAAAACTGTTAATTTATCAACCCACCAGCATAAAACAGTTCCTACTGAAATAATTACCCGGAAAGCAGAGGTTAATAAATCGAAATTGCCCTGGATTGCCGATACACTCACTTATAGTTATAACAATAAAGGACAAGTAACCCAGATGCGGCAAAGCAATGCTTACGGCTCCATTACTACAACATACAAATACCTGAACCCCCCAGGCGTTTGCACCGAAAAAACAGTGTTGGCGCCAGGGTGTACTCCAAGAACAGAGCTTTATACGTATGATAATAGCACACGCCGTTTTGTAACACAAATAACCAATTCCCAAGGGCATATCTCTTTTTTCTCTTACGACCCCAAAAACGGTAACAAACTAACGGAAAAAGACCCAAACAATTTAACCACTACTTATCAATACGATAAGTTTGGTAATTTAACGCTGATAAAATATCCCGACAACACACAAACAAATACCTCTATAAAATGGTGTTTGCCTTCTCCTTTCCCCAATGCCATATATCAAATCACCTCTACAACTACTGCAAAACCGGAATTAATAACCTACTACGATATGTTGGGTAGAGAGGTGTGCAGGAAGGAGGATGGCTACTATTTCAAAACAATATACAATTCCATTGGGCAGGTGGTAAAAACCATGGGACCCCATAGCCGTTTAACTTCTTCCGAAAGTGAGGGGATTACCCATACCTATTTTTACGATATTTTTGGAAGAAAAAAAGAGGAAACAGCGCCTTATAGTCACCTGTTTTACACCTATGAGAGGGATCGCACTACCATTGAAAACGATACATTGCGCAACTTTACCCGTAGAAAATCTTACGACTATATGGGAAGAACACTCAGCTCGGATAATGTTTTTTATTGTTATTATGTGGATACAGTTCCCAAAAAACGACAGCACATAGTTAAATTTAAAAATGCCGGTGGGGGATTCGAAACCAGCATAGCATCAGATTTGTGGGGCAACCGTCTCGTTATTGATGACCCCAATGCCGGTAGAATTACCTCGGCATACAACGGGTTTAACGAACTGTATAAACAGATTGATGCGCGAAAAGATACCACAACCTACCTGTACGACAACTTAGGACGAATAACCCAAAAACGATTTGCCGCCCCAAATAAAACTCCGCAAACCATACATTATATTTACGACACCGCCCCGTATGGTATTGGCAAACTGCATCAAATAAAAATTAACGACACCGTAGTAGAAACTTTTACCTACGATAATCTTAGCCGGCTTGCCACACATTCAAAAGTTATCGACAACTATGTTTTTACTTTCAAATATACCTACAATTCTTTGGGCCAGTTAGATATTCTTACTTATCCCGAATATTCCGGTGTTGCAAATTTTAGCATTAAATACACTTATACTGCCACGGGAAAAATTCAAGAAATTAAGCGGTGCAACGAAATTGGTTATCTTTATAAAACTGGCTTCAGAAATAACTACAATGCACTTACAAACTGCGATTTTGGGAACGACGTGAGAACTGATTACAGTTATAACCCATACGGGTTGCTTACCCAAATAAAAACCGGAAAAAAATTATATTACACCGAACCCCCTATTCCTCAAGAAGATGAAGAAATAAGTAGAAATGGTAATCTATATCTTGGCACAGACAGTAGCATAGTGAACTACTGCTACGCCTACGATAATTTGGGTTTAATGAACTACCGCTTAGAAAGGAGATTAAACATGTTGGAACAATATGAATATGACAAATATGACCGGCTTACCAAAATCTCCTCCGGAACAGTAAACACCGTGTACGATAGGCAAACTTTTGATTATAACTTTGACGGAAACATTACCCATAACTCTAAATTGGGAAATTATGAATACGGGTTAAATATAAAACCGGTTAATGCGGTAAAATCAATAACCACCAATGCCATCTCGGATAAACCATGCACGGTTTCCTACAACTTCTTTAACCAGCCCACAGAAATAACGGAAGGGGATGACAAGTATAAACTCTATTACGGCGCCGACCAGCAAAGAAACAAAACAGTAAAATATAAAAACGGCGAAAAGGAATATACGCGACTCTATTTTAATAAGTATTTTGAAATGGAGGAAAATGGGAAAAGTGCTCGAGACAAAAGATTTTATTATTACGTTTATGGCGACGATGGCGTGGTGGCGGTGCGCATAGCCAAAACCGCATCCCCCTGCGACAGTATCTACTATATTCACACCGACCACTTGGGCAGTTATTGCGCCATTACCAATGCCAACAGAAAAATAGTGCAGCGCGAAAATTTTGACCCGTGGGGCAATTACATACCGAGGTATATACACTTTGGAAGTGAAAACGACACCACCGCTGTGGTTACCGACGTAACAATGCCCGGAGTATATTCAATACCCAACAACTTTAACATCCTTCGCCGCGGCTTTACCGGCCACGAGCACTACCCCGAAATGCACATCATTAACATGAACGCCCGCCTTTACGACCCCGTAATTGCCCGCTTCTTCAGCCCCGACAACTTCATACAAATCCCCGAAAACTCCCAAGCACTGAACAGGTATAGTTACTGCCTAAACAATCCATTGATGATGAAAGACCCTACAGGTCAATCATTTGTGAAATTTCTTGATGATTATGGATTGGACAGAAATACTGGTAGGTTGTCTTTAATTAATAAAACTAATGATGATTTTGATGTAATCTATACAGGAACATTTGGAACTGACAATAAATTTACAAAAGATGGAAATTCAAAACAATTTTCAAAAGGTTTATTAAATGCCAAAGATTTTAAAGACGATTTGTCAAAAAGAGGATTTGCTACAATTGATGGACAACAAGCAGAAGGTATTGCATTAATGAAATTCATCTCTTTTGAAATAAACAGGGAATTATCCGCTTGGGGATACCGTGATAAATACGATGGTTTAAATGAACTATACATAAATTCTTGGGACAAAAACAAATGGGATTTTGCGAATAAACCTGAATTTAACAGGACAGGAAAGGCGCAATTTTTGATACATACTCATCCCGGTTCAAAAGATGGACTGGGTGGATTTGGGGCGGCTTCTGAAAAGGATTATAATTTTCAATCTAAATCGCAAGTTGATTATTACATTCTTTCGAGACAAGATGGTTTGACTCGGTATGATCCTTCAAAAATGAAATCATATTATCCAAATCCCGACAAAACACCTTCATCACTTAAATTATACATAAAATGAAAAAAGTGAGGATTGAAAAAATTATTTGTATTATTGTTATTTGTGTTATATCTTCTTGCTTTATACAAAGAAAGACAAATAACTGTAATTCGTATCCTAAGAACTATGTGCCAATAGATTTAAATGATGCTATAGAATATCTGAATTGTCATTGGAGTGAAAAGAATAAAAAAGAATTTTCTTCTTTACCAGAAAAAGAAAGTGTAGCAAAACTTCACTTTGGAATAGGAATGGGAATTAGAAATGGATGGGAATTATGGAAAGGGGAAAATGATTTGGTAAAATTCTTTAATTCTTACGAGGTTTTTCACCCTGATGATATGTCTTCGATTATTCTGACTTCTTTTCATAGAAAATTGAACGGTAAGGAAATTAATTTTGAATATCAAGCGCAATACTTCAGAGATTATTGGAAATCAATAGAAGAGTTTTATGAAAAAGAAACCAAAAGAGCAAATGAAGCATATAATAAATACCAACTTGATGATACAATTACAATATTTATGGAGATGGACAGAAAGGAAATAGATGGTGTAATAACAGAAGAAACTATTATTGGACTTGGACCAAATTATCAATGGGAATATAATTCTGAAAAAGATTTAGAATTAAAGGGAAAAGTAATCCAAAAAAATATTTCTCAAGATGGTGCAGATGTACATTTTTATATTCAAGTTATAAGTATGAACAAAATAGGAACTGTAAATACGCATTGGGGAAATATAGTTGTTGGAGATACTGCAAAAATAAGATTGAGATACTTGAAATATGAGTGAGTGTACCCAAAGAAGCTGTAAAATGAAAAAAATAAAAAAATCTTTATGTTATTGCCTAATAATTATGAGCATATTTGGTTGTAGTAATCAATCCAAAGAAGAACAGATACTTGAAAAAATTGCTTTGTCCTACTATAAAGAATTTCAATTAGATTTTTGTTGTTGGGAAAGATATGTACAACGTCAAGGTGGCTTTCTACATCCTTTAATAATCGATATTTGGGAAAACACTAATTATAATGGAAAAAAGAACTATGTTATCTCAGATCATTATTACGGAATTTATGATAATAAGTTCCCAACAAGATTAATTAAACGAGATAATTATTATATTGCCATGCATCTCAAAAATAGACAAACTCTATCAAAAGATGATATCCCTAAATCATTAATTCGTAATCCAGATAGCTTTGGTGGAGGGGCAGGAGAAGGTTCTTGGGTAGTTTTAATATGTCCGGATACATACCAATATATTGTGGTTCATATAGGGGAAGCTGTTCCCAACGAATGTGTAAAACAGTTAAGAGAATTTTCGTGTGATGGAAAAAAACAAAGATTTATTGGAAAGGTAAAAGTGGAGAAATGGATATTAGACAGAGATGTACCGCCACCACCACCTTATTCTTTTGATACTGAAAGTGAACAATAAAACTAAACTTTACAAATATGAAAATTAGTATGCAAGGGAGAAGGATTTTATTTTGGATGTGGTTTCGGATAGATTGCTATGTGTGGTAGTTGGAGATAGTGTATATAAAGTTAAGAATAAGAAATCTTTAGAATATATGCCGGATGGTACTGAAGAATAAGTGAGTTATGAATTTCAAAAACAAAAATTTTCAAAGACAAAGTATTTCTTGCCACAACGCACGCGGGCGGGAATGTCGGCAGGCGATGCAGACGCGCCAGTGCGGTGGGATTCCTGCCGACTTGATTTTTTGTTTCTTTTTGATCAAGCAAAAAGAAAAAGAGAAAAACCATGGAATCAGGGTGAGAATCAACGAGGACAATTCACCGGCTACTAAGGGAACTTTGATAAATAAGGTTTTTTACAAAGATTTTAGCAATGCGCACAAAGAGGCAGAAAAGCAGAAGAGCAGAAAAGCAGAAGGGGAATTTGGCCACAACGCACGCGGGCGGGAATGTCGGCAGGCGATGCAGACGCGCCAGTGCGGTGGGATTCCTGCCGACTTGATTTTTTGTTTCTTTTTTATCAAGAAAAAAGAAAAAGAGAAAAACCACTACCCCGAAATGCACATCATTAACATGAACGCCCGCCTTTACGACCCCGTGATTGCCCGCTTCTTCAGCCCCGACAACTTCATACAAATCCCCGAAA
>Ga0209628_10003508_pt1 | contig 11037 bp, 5 predicted proteins | sample TergutCu122P4_FD_187285 | JGI IMG/M metagenome (GOLD analysis project Ga0209628, IMG submission 187285) | Cubitermes ugandensis P4 segment gut microbial communities from Kakamega Forest, Kenya - Cu122 P4 (SPAdes) (version 2) | ecosystem: Host-associated > Arthropoda: Insects > Digestive system >...
TCACTTTGGGTGGTTTCTCGTAGGAACGGATAAACTCTTCCAAAAAAACCTCGCCCATCTTATACAATTCTCTATCTGTCAACTTGTTCTCTAAACGACTGATGGTGGGTTGAGAACTCAATGCCTTTTCGTCGGTAAGCCGTCCGGAACAGAGTTTCAGGATGGAATCATTGCGCAATAAATCACTGTCATCGGCATCTTTATAGCCGGCAGCTATCTGACAAATACGCTGCCTAAACATCTCATAATAGGGATGTTGAACAAGCAGTTGAGCGTGCGTATCTTCTACACAATCAGATAATTTTGCGATAAAGCCATGATGCTGTTCGTATTCATTCATCAATAACAAACCGCCTTGTGAGGAAAGATCGGGAGCGGTAAAGCTTACTTCGATTTGTTTGTTTTTTACAGGCGATAATAAAAATAATTCGCCTTTTGTATTGTTTGTTTCAAAATTTTTACTACCTTTGTCCATGAAACAAAGCTCTTTTTTTGTTTTTTTTTGACAATGCAAAGATAGTATTTATTTTACTGATTTGCAACAATATAAGAACTTTTTTTTTATTTTAGTATGAATAATTAAGGTTAAGATTTTTTTTATGAATAATACAGGTTAGGTAATATTAAAACAGACTCTTTATTAAGTTTGATATTTAAGGAAATGATAGAATACACAGTATGGAGAATAGTACGAAATTAAAAATATGTGACAAATGTCTTTATCAATTTATTTCTCCCGTTCAATCAAACTACAAAATAGCAAATGGCCGTTCCAATTTGTGTAATGAGTCAAGTAACATGTATTGCAAGTGATATGCACTAAACAATAATCATGATAGTAGAAAATTCATATGATATTAAACAACAGCTCAAGAAAATTGCTGAACTTCTCATAAAAAAAGGGGATTTATTAGAAAATACAGGCTTGTTACATGGAAAAATGGGTATAGCAGTTTTTCTTTTCCATTATGCTCGTTATACAGATAATGAGTCTTTTGAGGATTATGCCGTAGGTCTTATACAAAAAACACAGGCTGGAATTCATGTAAATAGCTCGTCTGATTATGCAAATGGTCTCGCTGGTATTGGTGTTGGAATTGAATATTTATCGCAAAACGGATTTTTAGATATTGATACCGATGAAATATTAGTTAATATTGACAGTCGCATAAGGCGTGATGTAATGTATGTGAAACATGATAATAACAGTATCGTGGATGGATTATCAGGTTTAGGACAATATCTATTATATAGAGTAAATCGCCGTGCTGTTGGAACTAATGATTTTTGTTTGCAGTTAAATTGTGAGTTAATGTTACATGTAGTAAATATTTTAGAAAATGAAAGATTGCCACAAATAGATGAAATACCTGATGTTTTATCGTTCCTTTGCAGATTGTATTATAGAAATATTTGCAACCCCAAAATTGAACGTTATTTAGATAGGTTATTAAAAAGTTTCTTATTTGATGAAATCCCTGAGAAAAAAATATCTTATTGGGCATTTTCATTGTTAAGTCTATCAACAATTAGGAATCAAACAACAGAAATTACACGCAAAATTATTTACAAGTCATTACAAATGTTTGAATCAACAAAAGACAAAAAGCCTCTTGAAGAGAAAATATATTATTTGCAATGGTTGTTGCAGTGCAAGAGATTAATTAAAAAAGCTGGTATTTGTACAGACTTATTTTTTGAGATTGAAGCGTCAATAAATGTCATTCTAATGCGAAAATATCAAGAATTTCTTTTTGAAAATGAAAAGTTATCTTTGCTTGGTTACGCGGGGCTCGGTTTAGCATTGATGACAGCATCAGGAAGTTGTGATGACGCTTGGTTAGATTTATTGATATAAAGAATATGAAAGATTTGGAGAATGTAACATTTGTTATCCCATTACGGATTGATAGTGAAGAACGCCGATCAAACATGGATGCAACACTGAATTATCTGTTTCAATTTGATGGAATAAATGTTATAGTTCTTGAAGCAGATTCTGAACCTCGATATGTACCACGAATCAATAATCCTAGTTTTTCTTACCAATTTGTTAAAGATTTTGATCCTATTTTTTATCGCACACATTATATAAATAAAATGTTGCGCATGGTAGTTACACCTGTTGCAGGAATATGGGATAGCGATGTGATTGTTCCTATGGAACAAATTGCAGATTCTATAAAGCATTGTATGGCAAACGATACTATCTGTTATCCTTTCGACGGGCGTTTTTATGCTGTTTCTAATAATATTAGTCAATTATTTAAAGAATCAGGTAATATCGAAGTTCTCTATCAAAATGAAAATAAACATTGGTTAATGCATGGGCGTTTTTCAGTTGGTGGCGCTTTTACTGTAAATGTTGAGAAATATTTGTCTGTTGGTGGCGAAAATGAACATTTTTACGGGTGGGGACCGGAAGATACAGAAAGAAGAGAAAGAATATGTAATCTTGGTCTAAAAATCAGCCGTGTTAGAGGCTGCTTATATCATTTATATCATCCTCGAGGCATGAATTCTAATTTTGCAAACCGTGAAAGAGCGATTGCTAATCTTAGTGAATACTTGAAAATATGCCGGATGAAACAGCAGGAAATAGTTGATTATATTTCAACATGGTCGTGGGTTAAAGATAATTGAAGTAATTTATTAAATGATTTGTTATATGATCCCAAAAATAATACATCAAGTATGGGAAGGGCGTAGTGACCCTTTACCAGATTTTTATAAACAATTAGGAGAAACATGGAAAAAACATCATCCGGACTGGAAGTATGAATTTTGGAACGGAGACAGGATGGAAACATTTATTGAAAACAATTTCCCATATTTTACAGATACTTATTTCAATTTTAAATATAATATTCAACGCTGGGATGTAATTCGCTACCTAATTCTCTATAAAATTGGAGGTATGTATGTTGATTTTGACTACGAATGCCTTAAACCATTTGATGACCACATAATAGGAAAAGAAAAATGTTATTTTGCAATGGACCCTAATGAACACAGTCGAGCATTCAGAAAGGATATATATTTTAATAACGCGCTTATGATAACAGCCCCTGGTCATCCTTTTTTTGAACATATTATTAATCATATTCAAAATACGACAATTATTTACTCCGAAAGCAAATTTAGAGATGTGCTATCTTCAACCAGACCTTTAATGCCTACTAATTTGTACGAAGAATATGGAGATAAAACTATTATAGATTTTTTTGCACCAAAACTGACTTCGCCCTGGTCGCAAATGGAAGTACGAGCTTATCTTACCAGAAATGCAGATGTGGAAAAATTAGACAAAAAGTTGGAAAAGGCTATTGCTATTCATTATTTTAGCGGTTCATGGTAGCTTTGTTTATAAAAATTATTATCTAACTATTGAATTGATATGAAAATATGAAAAATTCCTTCCCCCTTTACACTCAATTAGATTCTATGGACTGCGGACCCACTTGTTTGCGTATGACCGCACGTTATTACGGTCGAAGCTACACTTTACAGACTTTGCGGGAACGGAGTTTTATTACGCGTGAGGGAGTGTCAATGCTTGGTATCAGTGATGCAGCAGAAAGCATAGGAATGCATACACAAGGTGTTAGGATTACTTTAAAGCAATTGATAGAGGATGTACCACTTCCTTGTATTTTACATTGGAATCAAAATCATTTTGTGGTATTGTATAAGATTAGAAGAAAGAGTATCAAAATGTTTCGTAGCTTTACTACTGATAATAACGGTTATGAATTTTATATTGCTGATCCAGTTGGCCAAAAATACATGATGAATGAAGAAGAATTCTGCCGATGCTGGTATAGTTCTAAAAACCAGGGAAAAGATACCGGAACTGCTTTGCTATTGCAACCTTCTCCAGAATTTTACGACAAAGAAGATGATAAACAAAAACAGGAAAAAAATCTGTGGTATTTTTTTCGCTACTTACTGCCTTATAAATCACAATATGTCCAGATAATTGTCGGCATGATTCTTGGCAGTATATTATCAATGATCTTCCCTTTTATAACTCAGGCAGTTGTCGATCAGGGAATCGGCAACAACAACCTGAGCTTTATTACCCTAATGTTGATTGCCCAGTTAGTACTATCAATCACTCAAATGGGTATGGGATTTATTCAGGGCTGGATAACGCTACATACTAATACTCGAATTAGCATTTCGCTAATTTCAGATTTCCTAACTAAACTGATGAAACTGCCATTATGCTTCTTTGATGCAAAGAATATTGGCGATATACTGCAAAGAATAGGCGACCACGGACGTATTCAGGGTTTTATGTCGGGAACGACCTTATCAACTTTATTTTCCTTTGCAAATTTTTTTGTGTTTGCTTTCATATTAGCTTATTATAACCTAACAATATTATTAGTCTTTATTCTTGGAAACACATTGTATGTGGCATGGATTTTATCCTTTATGCGCTTCCGCCGCAAACTGGACTACAAACGCTTTACACAATCCTCAGCCAACCAAAGTAATATGGTGCAGCTGATAACCGGAATGCAGGAAATTAAACTAAACAACTGCGAAAAACAACAACGCTGGAAATGGGAACGTATTCAGGTTAAACTTTTCAAAATAAGCATTCAGGGAACGGCTTTGGGGCAGTATCAACAAATGGGTTCAATCTTTTTCAGCCAAACAACAACTCTTTTTATTTCATTTTTATCGGCAAAGGCTGTAGTGGAGGGAAATATAACTCTTGGGATGATGATGTCGATTAGTTATATAATTGGACAACTTTCAGGTCCAATCGGTCAAGTAATAGGTTTTTCTCAATCGCTACAGGATGCAAAAATAAGTTTGGAACGATTGAATGAAATACACAATAAGGAAGATGAAGAACAGATTGTCGAAGACAAGATTAATCAATTACCTGAAAATAAAGCAATAAAAGTAGAAAATGTATGTTTCAGTTACGATGGTGCCGAACGCGATTATGTGCTTGAGAATCTGAATTTAGAAATACCTCATAACAAAGTAACAGCAATAGTTGGAGCAAGCGGAAGCGGGAAGACAACAATAATAAAACTCCTACTGGGCTTTTATCCACCATTAAAAGGGAAAATCTCCATAGATAATATTCCTTTAAGTGAAATAAATCCGTATCTCTGGCGACAAAAAGCCGGTGTTGTAATGCAGGATGGTTTTATCTTTTCTGATACTATTGCAAACAATATTGCTGTTGGTGTTGAAGAAATAGATAAAAAACGTTTGTTGTATGCCGTAGAAACTGCAAATATCAGGGAATTTATAGAATCTCTCCCGTTAAAATACAATTCAAAAATAGGTATGGAGGGAAGTGGAGTCAGTCAAGGGCAAAGGCAACGACTATTAATAGCTCGCGCTGTATATAAAGATCCGGACTTTCTGTTCTTTGATGAAGCTACAAACTCGTTAGACACTAATAACGAACGAATCATCATGGATAATTTAACTAAATTCTATCGAGAGAAAACCGTTGTTATTGTAGCTCACAGGCTGAGCACTGTGCAGAATGCAGATAATATCATAGTTCTTGATAAAGGGAAAGTAATTGAGGAAGGTAAACATGCAGAATTGATAGAGAAGAAAGGCGCTTATTATACACTTGTTAAAAACCAGTTGGAGTTGGGGACATAAATAACTAAAAATTAAAAACTAAAAAAATGTGCGAGGAGAATAACATAGAACTTCGCAGCGAAGAATTTCAAGAAATTCTCGGTAGCGTACCTCACTGGATACTTCGATGGGGAATAACAGTATTAGCTATTGCGATAGTGATTCTACTATCGGGTAGCGCTGTCATCAAATATCCTGATGTGCTTTCTTCGCAAGTTTTGCTGACAGGCTCTATTCCTCCCGCTGTAATTGTTTCTCGAACTTCAGGCAAATTGAAAGAGTTATATGTGACGGACAATCAAAATGTGAAGACGCGGGATTATTTAGCGGTAATTGAAAACCCTGCAAATACTAAGGATATTATCCAGTTAAAAGAATTCCTGTCTGAATTTCAGGTTTCGGGTTTCGAGTTTCGGGTTTCGGATCCCAAATCTTCACCCTATACCTTCCTCCCTTTACCTGTTTTGCATCTTGGCGCCTTGCAACAATCTTTTTCTGCCTTTCAGACTGTTCTACAGGAATATTCGGAATATAATCGTTTGATGTATTATCAGAAAAAAATCGACATTACTAAAGAGCGGGTTATTCAATATGAAAAGCAGTACGCAATATTACTTAACCAACAAAAACTAACTGAAGAGCAATTGGCACTTGCCAAAAACAAATTTCAACGCGATTCTTTGCTAAGCGTCAAAGGAATGATTGCGAAAGAAGAATTTGAAAACTCTCGAAATGTTTACCTTAGTAGCTTGATGTCGTACGAGAATATCAAATCATCGCTCAATAATATGCAAATACAGATTGGACAATTTGGAGAGTCTCTACTTGATATAGAACAGCGTGATATTGAAACTATAAACAATTTGCGAACTAGATTACAAACCCAAATATCGCAGTTAGAGGCTGAAATCCTGAACTGGGAATTGAATTACGTTCTACAAACGCCGATTGACGGCAAAATAACATTCACTAATTTTTGGGTTGAAAATCAGAACGTCGCAGCCGGCAGCGCAGTGTTTACGATTGTTCCGGTTGGTAAGCAAATGATGATGGGTAAAGCGATGTTACCGATTGCACGTTCGGGAAAAGTTAAAATAGGACAAAAAGTTAATATCCGCCTGCAGAATTTTCCTGAAAATGAATATGGTATTTTGAAAGGTACTGTTCAAAATATATCACTTGCTCCGGTTCAAATAGAAGAAATGAATTATTATACAGTTGAAATATCACTTGATAACGGCTTGATTACGACTTATAATAAAGAGTTACCGAATCTGCCTGATATGCAGGGGCAGGCAGATATTGTTACCGAAGACTTGTCGCTGTTGGAAAGATTGGTTTTACCATTGAAGAAGATATTGAGAGAGAGTATTTGAAATAAAAAAATAACTCATCCAACTCTTACCCCCTTCACATAATTCTCCCTCCCATTTTCAGAAAAATTATTTTTCATATTATCACACATTCGACCGTAATCGGCAACACTTAATTTGCCAGACAACAAATCACGTAAAACCTCTTCAGCAGTTTGTTCTTTCTTATAGTTTGAAATTGATACTCTTTTATTATCAATCTGTTTTTCCTGTATTTCGCTGTTTTTATCCTCGCCCTCATCAACCGGTTTCAGCGAAAGCTGTATCTTTCTGTCCACCGCCGCCCATTCGTTTTTAAGTTCTTTCAATTCATCTTCCTTGCGCCAGACGGATTTTGAGATTTCCAGCAAAACAGGTAAATCGGCAGAAAGTTTCAAGTTGTCTTTTTCATATTTTTCAATAAGCAAAGGAATTTTTTCCAAAGCGTTAATGAAATAATTAACTGCCAATTTCGGGTCTTGAGCGATACTGCCGTTATTATATGTATATTTCACATTCCCTTCCCCTTCAACCGAAAAACGGTTTTGTTTGAACAATAAACCTTCCTTTCTTGATTCTTCTGTTTTAACAAGCAATCTGAAACCGTATAATTCGCCTATTCGGTAATGTTCGCCATGAGTGGTTGCCTGTTCATTTATTTGAGACAACTTTGCGGCAAGCATTTTCACATCGGCACTCTCAACGCCATCAAGCCTGATTGGATTTATTTTGTTTCCTTCACGGTCATATTGAACGCGGGCATTAAAATCTTCCCAATCCCCTTTCATGCGAGAAATCAATTCTACGTTTCCGTCAATAGTGCGCGTAATATCCTCCAATTTATGCACAGATACCGACTTATTTTGATTGAAACTTTTCCGTTCGCTTTCCAAAGCAGCGATTTTCTTTTCCAACCGCGCTTTTTCCAACAAATCTGTATTGCCGGAAAGAATGGCAACATATTCCGAAAAATTCATTCCCGACTGTTCATCCAAACTGCCTTCATCAATCCGTCGACTGCCCATATTATTTGTTTTCAGTTGAGAAATAAAAAGCTGTTTATTGTGCAAAAGATTGAATTTGTAACTGTCCAATGATTTTTCAACTGCATAAATGATTACATCGACCCTGTTGTCGCCGTAAAGTTTTGCAATCTCATTACCCCTGCGTATTGCCCTGCCCTCCCGCTGTTCCAAATCCGACGGTCGCCATGGACTGTCCAAATGATGAAGCGCCACAGCACGTTGCTGTGCGTTCACACCTGTTCCAAGCATTTCGGTTGAGCCGAACATGACGCGGATATGTCCATCGTTCATTGCCTTAATCATGGATTTTCGAGCAACTTCGGTCTTGGCTTCCTGAATAAACCGTATTTCGTGAGCGGGAATATTATGCTCTTCAACAAGTTTACGTTTGATTTCGGAATAAACATTCCATTCGCCCGGTTTGTATGTTCCTAAATCGGAAAAGACAAACTGTGTTCCTTTATTAGAATCGTATTTTTTGTAATATTCCGCTATTTTCATTGCACAGTGCGAGGCTTTGTTATCAATGTGGTCATCGTATTTGTCACGGTCAATCATACGCATATCAAGCGACATTTTTCGTGCATAATCGGTTGCAATCAGCATTTTAGCATTTTTTTCTCCTTCGGTAAGAGGCGCACGACCCAGCAGCGTGGCATTGCCTGTTTTGGCAAATTCAATCAGTTTTTTAATAAAAACTTCCTGCTGCGGAGTTTGCGGAATATTGTGCAAAATTTCGTTCTTCTCCGGCCGGTCTATGCCAATACTTTTTGCTGTGCGAAAATCGGTTATTTCCGAATAAAAAGCCGCTAATTCCGGCACTTTGATAAAGTAACGGAAACGTTCCTTCTGTACTATTTCATTGGTTACGGAAAATTCATAATCAACGCTTTTTTTTGCGAAAACTGCTGCCCATGCATCAAAACTATTGATATTCTGTCGTTCCATTTCTTTTGGACGCAAATATTTAAACAGAAGATAAAGTTCTGTCAATGAATTGCTGATTGTTGTTCCGGAAAGAAAAGTAGCGCCCAAGTCTTTACCTGTACGTTCCTGAATGGTTCGTAAGGCAAACAGCATATTCAGCGCCCGTTGACTCCCCTCAGGATTACCCAAACCTGCCACGCGGTCGTGACGTGTGTTGAACATAAGATTTTTAAAACGGTGGCTTTCATCAACGAAAACATGGTCGATACCCATTAATTTGAAATCCACAACATCGTCTGTCCGGTTTTTGATTTGTTCGGTCAGAATCTTTATTTTGACTTCCAAATTCTCCTTTCGTTTTTCTACTCCTTTCAGCATCTTTCCCGAAACCTCCCTGCCCTGAGCGCGTAACACTTCCAAGTTTTCGTCTACGCTCGTCAATTCCTTTTCTAATATCTGTTTTTGAATTTCGGGCGATTGTGGTATCATTCCAAATTGGTCATGAGTCAAAATAACGGCATCCCAGTTGTTATTTTTTATAGAGTTAAACATTTTTACACGCTGTGAAGGACTGAAATCTTCTTTGCCCGGATAAAGAATTTTAGCGTTTGGATAGGCTTTTCGGAATGTGTCGGCAATCTCGTGAACATTAGCCTTTAACCCGATTATCACAGGTTTGTTTGCCATTCCGAGACGTTTCATTTCGTATGCAGCACAGCACATTATAAGTGTTTTCCCAGCCCCTACTTCATGGTCGCATATTCCGCCTCCATTTTGCTTCAACATCCAGATTGCATCTTTCTGACTTTGATACAAACCGGAAATACCCAGATTTTTTAAATTCAAGTGCGGAAAAGTTTGATGCGAACCGTCGTACTGAGGTCGCACAAAACAGTTAAATTTGCGATTGTAAAGGTCGGTTAAACGGTCTTTAAATTCCCTTGTTTGTGTGTTTAGCCAGTCGGTAAAGTTTTCCCTGATTTCATCGATTTTAGAATTTGCCAACTGTATTTTTTCTCCATCACGCACTTTCACTGTTTTTCTGTTACCGTTTTCGTCCAAAACTTCGATGCTTTTTGAAATATTCGGCGTTGTGTTGTGAAGTGCGTGTTTCATTAATGCTAAACCGTCATACTTGCGAAATTCGCCGCGAACACAGTATTTGTCGTATATATTTGCGTTGCTATAAGCAGCTTTGACCGAAAACTCATCGCGAGTATCGGAATAGTGTATATTTGTATCCACGTCGAAAAGATAAGTTGCATACCGGCTATAAACATTTTGAGGTATCCACCGTTCTCCAAAGTTAAAATCAAGTTCTTCGAATGTAATTGGTCTGGGTGTTGCATCCTGAAGGGCTTTCAGCGATGCTTCCGTTTCAAACCGGTACCGGCATTGAGGGTTTTCTTTCAAATATGTTTCCAAAGCTTCCGTCTTTTCGATTACGTTACCCGCTATGAATTTATCTGATACCTCATAATTATCCGAAAACGGATTGTAGTAAATACGCCCATGCAAATCCTGTATAATTTCCTCGCGGTCAGTTTCAGGCATAAGAGATTGCATATACTCCAGATTGACTTCTCCGAATTTATTCAACGAGGCTGACAGAGCTTCCATTGAATTTGAGGTTACTGTTATTTCATTTTTGTTGAACGAGACCGGCTGATAGAAAATATCTGCTTTTGCCCCCTTCAATCCCTCTGAAGGGGAAAAACGTTCCAAAGAAAGTATTTCCTGCCCTCCGGCATCCATTTTGATTAGTTCCGCATTTTTCCGGTCATTCAGATTTCCGAAGCGATGTATAAAATCGTCATAAAGAGCATTGAACGATTTACGCAAGCCTTTGTTTTCTGCTCTTTCGATTGCCTCATAGTTATACAGTAAATGGTAAGTATCACGTAATTGGATATACTGTTCTGCTTTTTGCTTTTGCAAAGGATTTAACTGCAATGGCATGAATATGGCGTCATCCAGATAAAGTTCTTTCAAAAAACCGACCTGTCCTTTGTCAATTGTAAGAGAGCCTTGTTTATGATATTCTTCCAATGCTCCTGAATAAGAACGCTGCTCAATCGGTGGTTCAGCAGGTTTTTCTTTTTGCACCG
>Ga0209628_10003509_pt1 | contig 11035 bp, 6 predicted proteins | sample TergutCu122P4_FD_187285 | JGI IMG/M metagenome (GOLD analysis project Ga0209628, IMG submission 187285) | Cubitermes ugandensis P4 segment gut microbial communities from Kakamega Forest, Kenya - Cu122 P4 (SPAdes) (version 2) | ecosystem: Host-associated > Arthropoda: Insects > Digestive system >...
CGTCCAGTCTCCGTCCGACAATACATAGATTGGGAAAGAAGTAGTCTTTGTGATACCGTTTTCTGTATAGCTTATTATTACAGATGTATCATCGGTTGTCAATATGCTTCCTTCAGTGGGAGTTGTCGCGTAATCGGTTATTAACCTTCCTCCTTGTGTGATATCATACAAAGCGCGAACAGTCAATCCTGAAAGATCCAATCGTTCACCATTCTTGTATGTATTATAGTGAGGAAGCTTAGCAACTTCAATATCCGTAAGAGTCGTGGTTATCTGTGTTTTTCCGTCAATCACGGTTATCGGAGTTAATACATAGTTGTAAGAATAAGTATAAATCATTAATATATAGTCTCCGGGTATGATCGGATAGGTGACTGAATGATTGTCTTTATCTACATAGGCCATGTTGATTGTCGCTGTTAGTGTCCCTTCCGACCAGCCTGCTACATTTTCATGATCCAAGAGGCGGTAACGTTTCGAATTCCAGCCGGGACTTCCGATCTCAGTGCTTGCCTGAAGCAGATAAAAAGGTCGAGTGGATAGAGAACCATAATTCCATCCTTCAATTTTCAAGTCGAATTTATCCTGATTTCCAATCAGGGAAGTGTTATATAAACCGTAATCGGTATGAACCCATTTTGAGGATTCATGTGAGGGTGGTTCCGGAACTTCAAAGCGGGTCAATGTAAAGGAATAATCATTTTCAAAGGATGTATTGGGGTTAAAATCTATTTTAATCTCATAGTGTCCGACAGTAAAATATCCATTAAAAAATAAATTGTAATAATAAAGGTTGTACACACTGTATTTATTATAATTTTTCCCCAGTGTGGCTTCAAATTCCCAAAGAAGTTCCGGTCGTTCATTTTCGTCGATTCTGTAGAGAGAAAGTTTTGCCCTATTCACTTTTTGAAATTCTTCATAGTTCGAAAAAACGGCTTCAAAAGACAGACTCAGACCACCATCCACCCCTGAACCCGGCCTTCCTGCAAGTATATCAGTAGGCGATAAATTCACATAATCTATAACAGGTTGTTCTGTTACCGGTACATAGTCTAAAATATCCAAAGTTCCAATAAAATAAAAAGACACAGGCGGCTGCTGCCAACCGCTTACTAAAGTTGCGTAAACCAAATGATGTCCTGCTTTTATTACATCATGATTGTATTTATTGATTTCACTTAGATTGATGCGTATCTCATATACTTCCAATCCATCATATCCGATGCCTGAACTGATTAATGGCATATAGTTATGGAATTGAAAATAAGTATTATCGTCCATATTTCGAAACGAAAAGACAAGAAAAGGATCATCCGGTAACTCCACAGATTCTTTTTTAAACATTTGAATAACCAGATCTTCATCTTGGATAAGCGTGTATTGAAACTGCCGGAATTCGATTCGTTCAAAATAATCCAAAGGATTATTGGATTCTATTTCAGTTTTAGAAAGAGCAGGCTTATCATTATTCTGCGCCCCCGCTCCCCCTGCCAGCAACATAAACAAACACAGCAGGCAAGCCATTATCAACCAATTTTTTTTCTTAGTTTCCATAAAATAGTATGTTTTAATTATTTATTTATCATTATTGATAAAACCCAAAAGGATTCCGCCGCAAAATTAGCAAAAGCGATAATGTCTGTCAATCACCCAAAAGGGTGATTTTTCGAGAAATAATTAAGAAAAAATAAGTGAGGTCGAAAATTCAAATAAAATTTTACTATCTTCGCACCATAATTATTTTAATACAAAAAGCTATAAAAGACAGAATAGATATGACAGAATTGATTTTAAAAAACAGGATAGATCGAAAAAAATTAAATTCTATTGTTATATTTCTTAAATCTTGGGGAATTGATGCAGAAATTAAAACAATAGCAACACAAAGAAAAGTAGATGCTGGAGAACCTTTTTCCAAATCGTTCGGTATGTGGGAAGGTCGGGAAATAAATATAAAGGAAATCAGACAAAAAGCATATAAAAGACGCATAAAAGCGAGTGAAAATGGTACTTTGTGATACTAACATATTTATTGAAATTTACCGACGAAACAATATTATACGGTCTATTGTACTTGATAATATTGGTTTAGATAATATTGTCGTATCGGATGTTACCCGTGCTGAACTTTTTTATGGAGCAATGAATAAAGCAGAATTACAAATAATACGTAAAGACTTGAGTAATATCCATGTTCTGCATATTGACCCATTCATTTCAAACATGGCGGTAGATATAGTTGATAAGTATTGCCTGTCACATAAAACTGATTTTGAAGATGCATTGATTGCAGCGACAGCCATTTCAAAAGGAGTTGAACTTTATACTCTCAACGTAAAAGATTTTGTTTTTATACCTGAAATAAAACTTTATCAACCAAGTGAATGATCAAGTGGGAAATAATTGATGATTGACGAAAATCCTGAATTATAACACAGTTGTAGTTTTTTATTATTTCCTCAAAATTCCCCCTTTTGGGTGATAGGAATTCAAATCGAAATGCCGTAACTTTGGCGAAAATTTACTATACTGTATTATGCATTTATTACTATGAAGTTTTCTACTAAACTGCAAATCCTGTTTTTACTTGCATTCCTGTTTACAAACGGCCGGACAGCAGCAGAAGAACCGGACAGTATTCCGGTTTTTTATTCCTTTGTTTATCATGATATCGACTCCATTAAGCAGTTACTCTATAATCAAGCAAATTCGGAAAAACAAAAAATGATGCTATATAGTGAAATCGCAGGACAATTCCAGGGCATTGATTTGGACAGTTCGATTGTTTATGTAAAAAAATCCATAACAATTGCTCAAAAAACAAATGACTATGATGTGTTGACGCTTAATTATATTCTTCTGGGAATAAACCACAGTTTTCAAGGCAATTACGATGAAGCCTTAGACTGTTTCGACAGGTCGAAACGATTGGCTGTGGAACACAAAAATAAAAAAGCAGAAGCGCATACACTTTCATCGACCGGCTTTATGTATGCAAAACAGGGAAAACACAATACGGCTATCGATTACTATCTGCAATATTTGAAAATATCAGAAAGTGAAGGATGGATAGAGAATTACGTAAAAGCTTCAGCTAATTTGAGTGAAATCAACCGGCGACTGGGTAATACGGAAACAGCTATCCGGTACCTGAAACAGGCAGAAGAAAAAAGTTCTCTGTTAGAAGAAAGCAGATATAGATGGTGGATGCCGCAAATTTACAACGAATATGCCTTTAACTATATGAATAAAGGCGATTATGATGAGGCGTTCCGTTACGCTTTGAAAGCAGATAGCATCAATATTAATACGGGATCTGTTAACAAATGTTATACAAAAGGTTTATTAACAAGTATTTACCTACACAAAAATGACTACGGGCAAGCCTTGTTGCATGCAGAAGAATCGTACCAGTATGCCGACATACTGAAAGATGTAAGCCTGTATATTTACGCAGGAAAGATTTTATCGGATGTTTACTTGGCTCAAAAACGTTATAGTGAAGCGGAAGCCGTAGCGCTCAGAGCATGGCAAATCGACTCAACCAATATTGACGAGTCGCGAGCCATTGTCGAAAATATAGCGATGGCGAATATCTATATGGGTAATATGGTTAAAGCAGCCTACTATCTCAAAAAATATTCCGCTTTGAATGCACAATTTTCAGAAAAGAGTTTTCAAACGACCGCTTCCGATTTATCCATAAAATATGAAACCGAGAAGAAAGAAGTGCGTATTGCTTCATTGGAAAAAGAGCGGCAATTATATATTTGGCTCAGTGTTTCCGGCGTTTTACTGATTGCAGCTTTGGGAATTATGATGTTTCAAATCGTGAGAAACTCCCGAAAGGAAAAATTGCTTATTACAGCCAAAGCCCTGCAGGAAGGCGAAATGGAAGAAAGGGCGCGAATAGCCAAAGATTTACACGACCGGCTTGGCGGAAGCCTTTCGGCAATAAAAATGGAACTAAAAGATGCAGAGAGCTTGCAAATTATCAAAAACAAGACAGATGAATGTATTAACGAGCTTCGTGAAATAGTGCAGGATATAATGCCATATACTCTAAAACAGTACGGTATGAAGATTGCGTTGGAAGATTTCAGCGCTCAATTCTACAATCTGCAATTTCATTTTTTCGGCGAAGAACATCGTATCGACAGCAATTTGGAATATACTGTGTATTGTTGCGCCAAAGAGCTGGTGATTAATGCGTTGAAACATTCCGGCGCAAAAAATATCAACCTGCAGTTGGTGCAAAACAAAAATTTTATTTCTCTAACCGTTCAGGACGATGGTTGCGGTTTCGATGAAAAAACCGTTATTAAAGGGTATGGGCTGAAAAATATCTACAATCGCATCGCTTCCTGCAAAGGTAAATTGGATATTACTTCCATGGCGGGGGAAGGGACGGAGGCGGTGATGATGTTGGCGGTTGAAAGCTGAAATAATTAGATTTTTGGTTCCAAAAAAATCACAGGTATTAACATCTCTTCTAATGAAATGCCACCATGTTGGAATGTATTGGCATAGTATGAAACGAAGTGATTGTAATTATTGGGATATACGAAGAAATCATCCTGTAAAGCAAAAATATACCTTGTACTGATGTTAGGTACCGGTAAGCCGACTTTTTCGGGAGATTTTATTTCAAATACTTCCTTTGGATTATATAACAACGTTTTGCCTAATTTATACCTTAAATTTGTATTGGTATTTTTGTCGCCAACTACTTTTATTGGATTGGAAACACGAATGGTACCATGATCGGTAGTTAGAATCACTTTACATCCTTTTTCCGAAATTTTCCTGAAAAGTTCAAGTGTATTGGAATGTTTGAACCAGGATCTTGTCAAAGACCGGTAAGCTGCTTCTGTGGAAGCCAATTCTCTTACCATTTTCGATTCAGTACGCGCATGTGAAAGCATATCTACAAAATTCAATACAATCACATTTAGTTGATAGTTGTCTAACTGATTGAAATTCTGTAGCAGTTTTTCTCCATGAATAGAATCGTTCAATTTATGATAAGCAAAACTGTATTTTTTACGAAACCGTTCAATTTGCGTTCGGATTAATGGTTCTTCATTCAGGTTTTTACCTTCTTCCGACTCTTCATCTACCCATAAATCAGGAAACATCTTTTCGATTTGCAAAGGCATCAATCCTGAAAAAATTGCATTACGTGCGTATTGTGTAACCGTAGGTAATATGGAATAATACAAGTCTTCTGTGAAAGTAAACAGTTCAGACAGCATATCTTTTATTTCCCTCCATTGATCGAAACGAAAATTATCGATTAAAACAAAGAAAATTTTTTCACCCTGGTCAAGTTGAGGGAATAAAAGGGTTTTAAAAATATCCGTACTCATTAAAGGACGTAATTCCGGATGAATCATCCAATTTTCATAATTGTTTTTCACAAATTTTCCAAACAACAAGTTCGCTTCGGTTTTTTGTATTCTAAGCAAATCGGACATACCCGTTTGCGATGATTCTAATTCTAATTCCCAATAAATTAATTTTTTATATACTTCTTTCCAATCATTTGCAGTAAAGGAATCATTTATCTGCATTCCTATTTTGGAAAAATCCTGTTGATAGCCGGTAGTCGTTGTTTGTGTAATAATTTCAGTTTTGTGTAAATTCTTTTTAATTGAAAGCCAGATTTGATTCGGGTTGACCGGTTTAATCAGATAATCTGCAATTTTACTTCCTATTGCTTGATCCATGATTCCTTCATCTTCACTCTTCGTTATCATAACAACAGGAGTAACCGGGTTGTTTTCTTTAATTACCGCTAAAGTTTCCAAACCGCTAAGTCCGGGCATGTTCTCGTCTAAAAAGATTATATCAAAAGTATTATCTTTACAACAATCAATGGCGTCCTGTCCACTACATACAGTAACCACCTCAAATCCTTTCTCTTCAAGAAAAAGAATATGAGGTTTTAATAGATCAATCTCATCGTCTGCCCACAAAAGTTTATCTTTCTTCATGTATATTATTTCTTTTTTTGTTGTTTTTGTACTTCCATACGATCTTTTCGCTCTTTTTCTTTTTGTTTTCTCAGTTCTTCTCGTTCTCGTTCTTTTCGTTTTTGTTCTTCTTTGCGTGCTTTTTCTTTGGCTTTCTGTTCTTCTTTTTTCTTTTTCAATGCTTGTTCCTGAGCATCTTTCTTTTCTTTAGCCAATCTTTTCTTTTCTTCTTCCTGTTTCTTTTTATCATTTTCCTTTTGTCTCTTTTCCGCTTCTTTGATTTTTGCCTCTTCAATTTGCTGTTGTTGCTTTGCTTTCAATAATGCTTTTTCTTCTTCCGCTTGCTTTTTCAGTAATTCATTTCGTTCTTTTTCCTGTTGCTGAGCAGCAGTTTTAGCAATTTTATTTTTTTCATCCTGTTCTTTTTTCAGTTGTTTTTGCCTTTCTTTTTCCTCTTTTTCTTGCTGTTTGGCAAATTCTTCGATAGCATTGTTTGATTTGTTCCTTTTAAATAAACCCAGAATTCCGCGAACAGGATCAGCAGCAATTGTATTAATTGTATTGGAAAACTCATCCATCTTGCCGGATGTTTCATTATAAATCTTATTCACAGAATCAATAGCTTTTTCTGAAACATCATCAATGTTTGATGATAAATTAGCAGAAATGTTTTGTTTATCAGTATCAAGCGGTAATTCAGTCTGAATGGTATCGTCCGGAGAAACCACATCTACCGACTTTATTTCTTTAACCTCTTTTTCGTTGATTTCAAGCGACAATTTTTCTTCTTCTTCGATCAATACTTCCAATTCTTCCATTTGTTTTAAGCGCCATTGTGCAATTAGATTTTCGTTTCCTTCTGCAAAATATTCTTCAAAAAAATTCATATATTCTTCCAGACTTTTTCCTTTCATTAAGATGGAATAATTTTTCGTTGAAATCGGCACAGTAATCATCAATTGACCCCATTCATAAGCATATCCTCCGGGTTGCCTGATTTTTTGGAGGTATTGCATTACTTCAGCATGATCATTGAACCCTTTGATTCGCATAATGCCAATTTCTCCAACTGCAGTTCGTTCAATATCAAAATCATTTATCATGAAATTACCGAAATTAAAACCTGCAACATTAAACAAAAGCAAATTATCGTTCAGACTTCCTTTCGGATAAATTAATAATAATTCGTGAGGTGTTGCCGTTTCATTTGAAAATAACAGCAATGAATCTGATATAGCTTCTCCTTCACCTATAAACCGAATGTTGAATAAACTTCCCCGCGCCAGCATATTATCCCCGGAAGCAGATAACAGTAATCCCTTTTGGAAACCTTTCATTATTTCAGATGACAATGCAGCAACATCTTCATTCGGAAATTTTTCAATCAATTCGTTCAGTAATACTTTGAAAGTATCCGGCTCGTTGGTTAATGCAAAACTTAATGCATTAACAAACATAAATTTAGGCATAATTTTTGATAGATTATACCTTGCAGAAAACCATTCAAAATTATCCCTGATATTTTTAATATTTCCATCAAGGTAATCTATGTATGTTTGTTGATATATTGAATCTTGAATAAAATACATCCTTTTTTGGTTGTATTCATAATCAGGGTCAGCCATGGCAATAGCAAGATCGCTTTCGGAAAATTCAGCCCTGATTTTCGATTTAAAAAGATTAGCCATCTCCATATTCTCTTCCTGCCAATGAATGAGATAGGAATAATAATATGCTATTTGTTTATTTTCATTTTCCGGAAAACGGGTATTCAAAACTTCAAAAGTTTCCAATGCCAAATTGTTATCCTCAAGTAAATCCTTGTATATTACTCCCATATTGAATAATCCGGAAGAAATAATCAGATCGGAAGCAGCTAACTCCTCCTCAGTCATTGGAATTTGTTGCAAATAAAATTGCGGATCTTTGGGATCAGAAGAGATTTCACCTTTAGCAGTTGATTCGGATAAAACTTCACCGGAATCATCACTGTTTTCCGGAATCTCTTTGTCTGCTCCTTCCTGATTGTCGGTATCTACCGGTGTTGATGTTTCAAAAAGGTCGGATAAAGCGCCTGATTTATTTCTCCTTCTCCAGTCATCTTCCAAATTTCTACGACCCCATTTTTGTTGAAAAGCATTCTTCCCGATTGCAACTACTTGTGTATTGTAGAAATAAAATGTGCCGGTTTCGCCAGGAGGTGTAAGACCGCCCATAGTTGCCGAAGTAGCAGGTCGTCCTGTAAGTTGCTGTTCTTGCAGTTGTTCTTGTCTCGCTAAAAATTCGTCTCGTCTGGCTTTATCTTTTTCTTCTTTTTCTTTTTTTATCACGTCTTCAATAATTTTTTGAATTACAGCCAAACGTTCATCTTCCGTCATTCTTGATAAATGTTGAAGACTGTCTTGTAATTCCACTGCTTCAAAATGAATGACCAAAGCATCCAAGGCTTCCGATCTTTTCGCTACCCGCGGATAAGCTTCATCTTTTTTACTTAATTGTCCAAGCGCTCCGGAATAATTCGGTTGAGCATTTAGATATTTTTTTTGATTAAAATAGATATCTCCCAGTTTTATTTGATTAAGCGCTTTGTCTATTCCGCCATTGGTACTTTTTTCCACCCCCAATTCGTAACTCTCTATTGCTTTTACCGTATCAGGAATTGTCATGTATACATTACCCAAGGCATAGTAAATTTGATCTAAATATTCAATGTTCTTCGAACTTTTTGCCATTTGATTCAACTTTTTACTCATCTTGTAAATATCGCCTCCGGGATAGACTTCTGTTTGTCTGATATTGGCGCTTAATTCAATTTTATAAGGGGCATTTGAACTTGAAACTTCTCCAAAGGCCTTGTATGCCAAGTCTTTTTGACCTGTAGAGGCATAGAGTTGCCCAAGTAAGTATTTTGAACGTGTTCGCTGCAATTTATTTTTTTCAGCACGAATCGCTTTTGTCATGTAGGGAATCGCTTCTGAGTATTGCTTCTGTTTTATCAAAAGATCGGCATAAACGGCAGAAAACCAATCATTTTGTTTCTTTGTGAATTGAGTTTTATTGAGTTTTGATAAAATATCTTCTGCATCGTAAAACCATTCCATTTCAGCATAACAACGCGCTTTCCAGATTTTAGCCATTATAGCGATGTCAGGTTGTGATTCATACAGACGTGAAATATATGAAAATGAACTGGCTGCTTCCAAAAAGTCGCCATTGTAAAATTGAGCTTTTGCCATCAGCATCCATGCGTTATGAAGGAAAGGGTTAAACTCTTTTCTATTGAAAAATTCCCTGTATTTAGGATCATTTTGCTTACCCTGTTTTCTTTCGGGTTTGGTTTGTATGGAATGCATTTTAATTGCTTTCACAGCTTTTTCAATAGCTCTATCGAACGGACCTCCTGAATTGGCTTTATCTTTGGGTAATGCTGAAACAGGATACATCAATATCATTTCGGTATAATTTTCAGTATATCCCTCCAACTGGGTTTTCCACGCTTCATTAAAGGCCTCATTCCCATTGAAATAAACATTATATCGGGTGTTAAAAGAACGATACCACCGTGTTCCTCTTGTATTCTTAGTGGAAGTACAAGATCCAAACATTAAAATCAATAAAAGGAAAAAGAAGCAATTTGCTTTCAATTGAATGTTTATTTTCTTTTTTTAAACACAATTATAAGCGTTTTATTGTCTTTTGATAAAGAAATAGAGCGGTCTTACATAGTGAAAATAAGATTATTTGAATAAATACGATGGCCGCTCCCGAAGGAATATTAAAAAAGTAAGAAAAGAATAAGCCGGAAATACAGCCAATAATGCTTAATCCGATAGAAAGCAGGATGATTTTTTGCATACGCGAAGTAAATAGATTGGCAGTCATTTGAGGAACCGTTAATAACGACATCAGTAACATAATCCCGATCAGACGAATGGAAGAAACAATTGTAATCGCAATAGCAACCATCATTAATTGCTCTATCAAAGCCACTTTTACTCCTTGTGTCTTTGCAAATTCAGAATCAAAAGCCGTAAAAAGTATAGGTTTGAAAAAAACCACAAAAGAAATAGCCAGTACAAATGCAAACACTCCGGCAAATAAGATGTCCGAACAGGTAATTGTAAGAATGTTTCCAAATAAATAAGCAGATATATTCTGAGAATATCCGGGGGTCAGAAAAATACAAATTACTCCCAAAGCCATACCTAATGCCCAAAAAGCAGCTATGGCAGAATCTTCGCGAATATTTTGCCGTTTCGAAAGCCATTCTATTCCGAAAGCCGAAGCAATCGAGAACAATAATGCAGAAAAAATGGGAGAAATACCTAAATAAAATCCCAAACCCAATCCTCCGAAAGAAGCGTGTGTAATTCCTCCACTAATAAAAACCAAGCGGCGTGAAACAATATATGATCCTGCTATTCCGCAGGTTATACATATAAATATGCTACCTGCCAGCGCATGACGAAAAAAGGCATATTGAAATAAATCCATAAGATGACAAATATACGAAAATGAATTTAAATTTACAAATTTTTTATTAGAAAAAATAAAGTATATTTGCATCCTGATATGAGAAAGGAAATATGATAAATACCATCGAAAATAAAAGTGAAAAAGTCAGGAAGAATTATCCGATCACGGAAATAATCAGGAAGCCATTTCCTCGAAAAGATACACATGGAGCAATCTCAATGCCTGTTTATAATAATGCTGCGTTTGAATTTGATACAGCTGAGGAAATGGAGGATGCTTTTCTCGGAAAAAACGGAAGGCATACCTATACCCGGATATCAAATCCTACTGTTGAGGCGTTTGAATCCCGTATTCAAGCTGCATCCGGAGCAAAACATGTAATAGCCGTTTCATCGGGAATGGCTGCCATTTCAACCACTTTTCTGACCATAGCTTCAGCGGGATCAAACATCGTTACGACAACTCATTTATTCGGGAATACATTCTCTTTGTTTTATCATACATTGAAAGCATTCGACGTTGAGGTTAGATTTTGCAACTTATTGAATATTAGTGATGTAGAAAAAAATATAGACAGAAAT
>Ga0209628_10003510_pt1 | contig 11033 bp, 7 predicted proteins | sample TergutCu122P4_FD_187285 | JGI IMG/M metagenome (GOLD analysis project Ga0209628, IMG submission 187285) | Cubitermes ugandensis P4 segment gut microbial communities from Kakamega Forest, Kenya - Cu122 P4 (SPAdes) (version 2) | ecosystem: Host-associated > Arthropoda: Insects > Digestive system >...
TCCTCGTCGATGCCATCCATCAGCCAGCCCTGGCCGCTGAACACGGCGCGCATGGGCGGCAGCGTGAAGTGCAGCGCGGTATCGCCGCCCGCCACGGCATATTCCAGTTCGACCAGGTGCACGCCACGGGGCAGCGGCGCCCAGTCCGCCATATCGCCGCGCAGCACGTTGTCGGCGGGCTGGCCGTCGATGCGCGCGCGCAGCAGCGTGGCGTTGTCTTGCGCCCTGGGCAACGGCAGCGCCACGGCGGTGGCGGCGTGCGCTTGCAGCCGGAGGGTGAGCGTATTGCCGCGCATGTCGATGTCGGCGCGGGCGATGCTGGCGCACTCCGGCGCGCAGCGCGGCGGGCGGTTGACGCGCTCGCGCAAGGATTGCAAAAGCTCCTTGGGCGGAAAAGCCGCCGGCTCTTGCGCGCTGGCCGGGGTTGCGGGCAGCCACAGCGCGGCGACGGTTAGCACGGTCAGCGCCGCCGTTGCCACCACCTGGGGCAACGGCGGAACCCTCGCGGGTTTGCCGCCGTCCGGCCGGATGCGGCGCAACACGCGCCAGACGAGCCAGCCGAGCAGCGCGATCATCGCCACTCGCAACAGGCGCGTGAGCCACGGCGGGCTGATGATGAAGCGCACGGTCTGTTCGGCCAGGATCGGCCCCGTCCAGCTCAGGGTGTAGTTTTGCCCGATGCGCCAATCGGGTTCGCCGCCGCCGGTCTGCACCACGTTGGATTGGGCGTAACGCTGCTGATTTTGAACCTCCTTCTTGAGATACGCCGCCTTGCTCCCTGACTCCTTGAGCATTGCCTCTTGCCGCGGCAAGTCATCCCGGTCATGGCGCGACCTCACTTTAGCCGCTGGCGCTGCCGGCTTGGCCAGCTCATCTGGCGCCATGTCTGCGAGCGCTGGTTCGGGTGACGGTGCCGGGGCCGCCACCGGGGCTGCGTCGCCGTCCACCACATGCCCCAACACAAACACGCCTGAAAAGGGCGAGTAACCATCCGCCGGCTCAAGCTGCGGATACAGCGCCGCGCGCAACTGGCCCGGCGCGAAGCCGATGGCCGTCAGGCAAAACAGGGCCAGCGCCGCGTAGTGCGTCCAGCGCAAAAACTTGCCCAGCCGCCCGCCCGGTAGCGCGCGGCAGAGCAGCGCCACGGCCAGGGCGATGGTCAGCGTCCACACCGGCGCGCCCGCTTCCTGCAAGGCCAGCAGCAGATAGGCCGCCGCCGCGACGCCGCCGCCCGCGCCGAGCAGACGCCAGGCCAGCAGCGCGATGAAAGCGGCGAGAAAAACGTCGAGAATGGTCCAGCGCGCCAGCCAACCGTCGTTGACGGCGTCCGCGCCGGGGGCGGCCAGCAGCTTGTAGCCATAGGGCAGGTGCAGCCTGGCGTCGACCCGATCGAAGGTCTGCCGCCAGCCGGTGACCGGCAGCGCCGATGACGGCCCCGCCGCGATGCGCACGCTGGCCTCCAGCAGCACATCGCGGCTGCGCCATTCGACGCCGGTCAGCGCCGCGCCGCTTCCGCCATCCTGGCCGCCCTCGCCATGCGTGACCAGCAGCGCCTCGCCGCCCCCAGTCGCGCGTTGCAAGCGGTAGGGCGCAGCCACGTCCAGCCGCCAGCCTTGCCGCATCTGCCCGCGCAGCGTGTCTTTGGCGAAATAGCCGTCGCCGGAAAAATCCAGCCACAACTCGCGCGCCAGCGTGAGCCGGTTGGTTTCGTCGGCGGCCAGTCCGCGCGAGCGTTCCTCGATCGCCAGGCACGCCTCCGCGTTCATGGCAAACGCGGGCAGCGCCTGCCACTCGGGCGGAACGCCGGCCTGTTTGGGATCGACCGCCAGCGCGCCGCCGCCGGGCGTGACGGCGGTGACGCGCAGCGCCGGCAGGGCTTCGTAGCTCCAGACTTCCTGCTCGATGGCTTGCGGCTGTTGCGGCGGGCGCGTTTGCAGTTGCGCCAGCGGCGCATCGGCGCGGGCGCTCAAAACCAGTGCGGCCTGGCCGGGCTGCACCTGCACTTGCAGGCGGCCCTGGGCATCGAGCCGCGCCGGCCAGGGCGACGCCAGGGCGGTCGCCACGAAATGCTCCGGCAAGGCCGGGGCGATCTGGATTTCGCGCGCCTTGCCCGACACCTTGAGTTGCAACCGCGTCGTCAACTGCGCCGGAATGCCGTCGGTGAATTTGCGATAGACCTGCAATTCCAGACTATCGGCCTCCTCTCCGGCGGCGACCGCCGAGCGGCCCAGCGTGAGCCAATCGCCGTCGCGCTGCAAGGGTGCGACCGGCTTGCCGTCCACGCGCAGCGCGATCAGCGCGCTGATCGACGGCACGGTCAGCGCCTGCGGCCGCTCCTGCCACGCGATGCGCCCGCGCACGGCGTAATCGCCCGCGGCCAGCCACAAGGAAGGCACGCCCTCGCGCGCCACCACCGGCTGCGGCGCGCCGTTGACGGTCACCTCCTGCGGCCAGTTGCGGCTATCGCCCGGTAGCGGCGTCCACGACGGCGCGGCCACCTGCCAGCGCTGGGTAAACGTGGCGCCCTTGTCGCCCGCCTCCAGCGTCAGCACGCCCGGCCAGAGGCAAAGAAAGTCGTCGGCGCTCTCGCCGCTGCCGCCGTGAATCAGCGGACACTGACGGAATTCCTGTTCATGGCGCACCCAGTCGCGCCACGCTTGCAGCGCGGGAGGAACATCCGCCGATTTCTGCGTCGACTCCCGCATCGACTCCCGCGCCGCGCCGCTGTTGCCTGGCGCGGCCAGCGACGCAGTGGCCGAACAAGCCAGCGCGAGCGCGGCGATGCCAATTTTGAGGCCGGCAAAAAACCGGATGGGCTTCATTTTTGACTCCAGGCGGCAAGGGCAAGTGCTTGTGAAGCGAAGCAAAACAACTGAAACCGCGCTATTTTATGCCGCTGGCCACAATCTCCGTCAGCGGCCAGCGTGGCTGCACGGCAAAGGCGCCGGCCGGCTTGGCCGAGGCGCCGGCATGTAGCCGCAGGCAGCCGGCCAGCGCAATCATGGCGCCGTTGTCGGTGCAGAACTCCAGTTCCGGGTAAAAAACCCGGTAACGCTTTTTCCGCGCCGCCTCGTCGAGCGCCGCCCGCAGTTGCCGGTTGGCGCCGACGCCGCCGGCCACCACCAGTTGCTTGAGGCCGGTAAGTTTCAGCGCTTGCAGTGATTTTTTCACCAGCACGTCGACGATGGCTTCCTGAAAAGCCCGCGCCGCATCGGCCTTGAAGGGGGCCGACAGCGGTTCCGGCTGGGCGCGAACCAGGGTCAGCACGGCGGTTTTGAGGCCGGAAAAGCTGAAGTCGAGATCGCCGGAATGCAGCATCGGCCGCGGCAGTTCATAAACGCTGGCCGTGCCGCTCTCGGCCAGCTTCGACAGCAGCGCGCCGCCGGGATAGGGCAGGCCGAGCAGTTTGGCGCTCTTGTCGAACGCTTCGCCGGCAGCGTCGTCGAGCGATTCGCCGAACAATTCGTATTCGCCGACCCTGGTGACCCGCAGCAACTGGGTATGGCCGCCGGAAACCAGCAGCGCGACGAAGGGAAAAACCGGCGGCGTGGCCGACAGCAACGGCGACAGCAGATGGCCTTCGAGGTGGTGTACCGGCACGGTCGGCTTGTCCAGCGCCAGGGCCAGCGCCTCGGCGAAAGCGCAGCCGACCAGCAGCGCCCCGGCCAGACCGGGGCCGCGGGTATAGGCCACGGCGTCGATGTCGGTGAGGCTGCGCCCGGCACGCGCCAGCGCCTCGCGCAGCAGCGGCACGGTGCGGCGGATATGGTCGCGCGAGGCCAGTTCCGGCACCACGCCGCCGTATTCGGCGTGCATCGCCACCTGCGAGTGCAGAGTGTGCGCCAGCAGCCCGGCGGCGCTGTCGTAGAGCGCAATGCCGGTTTCGTCGCAGGAGGATTCGATACCCAGGATCAACATCGGCGCGGATTTTACAGGACAGCGCGCCACATGGCGGGCTTGCGGGGCAAGCGCATGAAGGGCGATGCCAAGCAATTTCTGGGACATCGAGGTACAGCCATTGAAGGTTGGTCATTCCCGCATGCTTTTTTGCTTCGCCAAGCACAGCAGGGCGGGGCTTCTGCATCGGCAGCGCCTGAACAACTGGCGCAATGCACTACGCTTATTGCGCCCTTGGCTCTGGCGCTGGCGGAATGCGCCGCTCTACGCAAGGGCCGCAGACCGAGCAGTGATGAAGATGAGGACACCGACATGGATCCCATCGCCATACCCTCTCAGGCGCTCCGTCATCAGGAAGGAGAACGCTGAATGGGCGCAGTCGCTACTTGATATTCCTGATCCAGAAGCGCCGGTCATCGACCGTGAAGTTGGGGTCATAGCCCACCAGCGTCAGCAGCGATCCCAGGTAGTAGAGGCCGAACTGATTGGTCAGCCAGCGCTCCATGTTCGCGTCGCTGGGCAGCTTGTTGTAGGGCGGTGTCGGCCCTTCGCCGCGCACTTGTCCGGTGGTCTTGCCGGAGATGGAAAAGCTCTTCCAGGTCAGCACGAAATTGTTGGACTGCTTGGGCAATTCCGGTGCGCACAGCGACAGATCGGTGAATCGCTCGACGCGCTGGGCATCGCGCCAAAGCGTCGCATCGAAACGAATGCAGTCGCTGGCCTTGAGCGTCAGGCTGCGGGTCAGCGTCAATTGATCCGCCGGAATCTGCAAATTGCTGATGACCACCTTGGGCCATTCCGGCGCTCGGCCATCGGTGGATGGGTTCTGGCTCAATGCCTTGTGCAGCGGCGTGCGCAGCAGGCTGTTCGTGCCTGCCGTCGGGGATGCCGTCGCCTGCGATGAGTTTGCGCCAGCGGACTGCCCAAGCCCTTTCAGTGAGTCCAGCGCACCCTGCATATCGGTTGTCGCGCAACCCGCGAGAAAAAGCGGAAGAAGCAGTGCGGTTCGGTATCTGGCAAGGTTTTGCATCACGGCGTTCTTGGCGTGCTCGTCCAGCGTTCGATCATCCCGAACAGCATTGATGGGTTCTTCGATGATGTGTTTTTCTTCCATGACGGGGTCTCCGTGAAAATACAAGCGGCGCGATCGCCGAGGAGGCGGGGAATGACGCTGAAATGCGAAGCAAACTCCGTGGATGCAATCGTAGCAGAACACAAAGCTTGCCGGTATGTCCGCCAAGCCGAAACCCCCAACGGAACTTCCAGCACCCGGCGACCTTCGCGGGGTGCTGGCCTTCAACCTGCGTTTGCTGAGGGTGCAAAGAGGCTGGTCACAGGAGGTTCTGGCCTTTGAATGCGGGCTGGACCGAACTTACGTGTCCGCCGTGGAGCGCTCGCGCTGGAATGTCTCCCTGTCCAACATTCAGACCATGGCCGATGCCTTGCAAGTGCCGCCGTGGGTTTTGCTCAAGCCGCCGGATGCCGCCCCTGCGGCTTCATGCCATCCCCCCGATCTCGACCGCCGCGCTTGAGGCGAGCAGGGGTTTTGCGATATACTAAAAAATTATCCGCATCCGAGCGGATACCAATTTTGCGCGCACCGCCGTTTACTTGACCTGGCGGGCGCCTGACGGAAGGGGGTGAATCCATATGCCGAATATTCGTGTCAAGGAAAACGAGCCGTTCGAGGTGGCCATCCGCCGCTTCAAGCGCACGGTCGAAAAGACGGGTCTCCTGACCGAGCTTCGCGCCCGCGAGTTTTACGAGAAACCGACCGCCGAGCGCAAGCGCAAGGCTGCCGCCGCTGTCAAGCGTCAACACAAGCGCCTCCGCAGCCTGACCCTGCCGCCGAAGCTGTATTGATCCGGTCGCGGTGATGACCGCAGAAAGAAGCCGCCCGCCTCAACAGCCGGCGGCTTTTTCGTTTGAATTCCCCCTATTTCGACCCCGAGCGCCACGATGAATCTCAGAGCACGTATCACCGAAGACATGAAAACGGCCATGAAGGCCAAGGACGCGCCCCGCCTGGCGGCCATCCGCCTGCTGCTCGCCGCCATCAAGCAGAAAGAAGTCGACGAGCGCCGCGAACTCGACGACGACGCCACCATCGCCGTCATCGAGAAGCTGACCAAGCAGAGGAAGGACAGCGTCAGCCAATACGAAGCCGCTGGCCGTCAGGATTTGGCCGATGCCGAACAATTCGAGATCACGGTTCTTGCCGCCTATCTGCCGGAGAAAATGAGCGGCGAAGCAATCGCGGCGGCCGTGGCTGCCGCTGTCGCCGAAACCGGGGCCAAAGGGCCGGCCGACATGGGCAAGCTGATGGCCGTGTTGAAGCCCCGTCTGGCCGGTAAGGCCGACATGGCCGAGGTCTCAAGGCGGGTGAAGGCGGCGCTTTCCTGATTTCGTGATTCCCGACGCCTTCATTCAGGATCTGCTGGCCCGGATCGACATCGTCGATCTGGTGGACAGCTACGTGCCGCTGAAGAAGGCCGGGGCCAACTACGCCGCCTGCTGCCCCTTTCACAACGAGAAATCGCCGTCCTTCACGGTCAGCCCGGCGAAGCAGTTCTATCACTGCTTCGGTTGCGGCGCGCACGGCACGGCCATCGGCTTCGTCATGGAATATCAGGGGCTGGGTTTCGTCGATGCGGTCAAGGAACTGGCCGACCGGGCCGGCATGACGGTGCCGGACGACGGTGGGCGCGGCTTGCGCGACGAAAAACCCGGCCAGACGCGGACGCTGATCGAGATCATGGCTCGCGCTGCCCAGTACTACAAGGAACAACTCAAGGCTTCGCCGCGCGCCATCGCCTATTGCCGGCAGCGCGGCCTGTCGGGCGAAATCGCCGCGCGCTTCGGCATCGGCTACGCGCCGGAGGGCTGGCAGAATCTGCAAGCGGTGTTTGCCGATTACAGCGCGACGGAACTGGAAACCGCCGGCCTCGTCAAGGTCGGCGACGAGGGCCGGCGCTACGACCGCTTCCGCGACCGCTTGATGATCCCGATCATCAACCCGAAGGGCGACATCATCGCTTTCGGCGGGCGCATCATCGACCAAGGCGAACCGAAATACCTGAATTCGCCGGAAACGCCGCTGTTCGAGAAAGGCCGCGAACTGTTCGGTCTGCCGCAAGCACGCCAGGCGCTGCGCGAGACGAACACCGCCATCGTCACCGAGGGCTACATGGATGTCATCGCCCTGACCCAGAACGGGGTCGGCAATGCCGTCGCCACGCTCGGCACGGCGACCACGGCGACCCACGTCGGCAAGCTGCTGCGCCAGGTCGACCGCATCGTGTTCTGCTTCGACGGCGACAACGCCGGACGCAAGGCCGCCTGGCGGGCGCTGGAAAATTCGCTGGAGACGCTGGCCGACAACAAGCGCCTGGCCTTCGTCTTTCTGCCGCCGGAACACGACCCGGACAGCTACATCCGCGCTCACGGCAAGGCCGAATTCGAGCGCCAGGTCATTCAGGCCATGCCGCTCTCCGATTTTCTGCTGCGCGAACTGGCCCAGCGCTGCGACCTGACCAGTTCGGAAGGCAAGGCGCAACTGATTTACGAAGCCAAGCCGCTGCTGCTGAAGCTGCCGACGCCGCTGTTGCGCCTGCAACTGGTCAAGCGCCTGGCCGAGGCCAGCGGTTTTGCCCAGGGCGAAGTCGAGCGCCTGTGCGAACTCAAATCCTTTACGCCCGCTCCGCCGCCCAAGGCCAGGCGCAGTGCTCCGTCGCTGACGAAGAACCTGCTGCGCCTCGTCCTGCACAAACCGCAACTGGCCGCTCAACTGCCGCCCGAACTCTTGCCCGATACGCCCGAGCGTCCTGCCCTGCTGCGCCTGCGCGAACTGGTGGCCGGCCACCGCGAGGCCTGCGGCTATGCCGTGCTGCGCGAACAACTGCGCGGCCTGCCGGAAGAAGGCATGATCGAGAACGCCGCCGCGGAACTTCTCGGCCAGCCCTTTGACGAAACGGAAGCCGAGACGGAATTCAACGACACCGTCGCCAAACTGCGCGCCGCCGGGCAAAAACAGCAGTTCGCCGAATTGCAGTTGAAAGCGCAGCAATTCGGCGTCGCCGGCCTTTCCGCCGCGGAAAAACAGGCGTACATCCAGTTGCTCACACAGCAAAATCGCAGCTAAGTTGTGGTATAATTTACAGTTTTCTTAAGGGCATGGAACGTATTCATGGCTAAGGCAAAAGATACCGCAAAGGAAGCTCCCAAGGCGCGCGCCAGCAAGGCCAAGGAGAAAGCCGCGGAAAAGGCGTTGCTCGAAGGCGCGATGGTCGAGACCCCGGAACCGCTCGACGCCGAGGCGCGCAAGATGCGGCTGAAGGCGCTCATCAAACTCGGCAAGGAACGCAGCTACCTGACCTACGCCGAAATCAACGACCACCTGCCGGACGACGTCGTCGATGCCGAAAGCATCGAGGCGATCATTTCCACCTTCAGCGACATGAACATCCAGGTTTTCGACGAGGCGCCCGCCGCCGAGGATCTGCTGATGACCGATGCCGCCACCGCCGCCACCGACGATGAAGAAGTCGAGGAGCAGGCCGAGCAGGCGCTATCCACCGTCGATGCCGAATTCGGCCGCACCACCGACCCGGTGCGCATGTACATGCGCGAAATGGGTTCGGTCGAACTCCTGACCCGCGAAGGCGAAATCGAAATCGCCAAGCGCATCGAGGAAGGTTTGAAGCACATGGTGCAGGCCATCTCCGCCTGCCCGACCACCATTGCCGACATTCTCGATTCCGTCGCCAAGGTCGAAACCGACGAAATGCGCATCGACGAACTGATCGACGGCCTGATCGACCCCAATGCCGTGGTCGCCGAACCCGCCGCCGAAGCGCCGGAGGAGGAAGAAACCAGCGCGGACGACGAGGACGAGGATGACGAAGGCGGCGGCGCGGTTTCGGCCTCGCTGCTGCAACTCAAGGCCGACGCGCTGGAACGCTTTCAGGCCATCCGCGCGGTGCACGGCAAGATGCAGAAGGCGCTGACCAGCAAAGGGTCGCAGGACAAAACCTACCTCAAGTTGCAGCGGCAGGTTTCCGACGAACTGATGAACATCCGTTTCACCTCGCGCACCATCGAACGTCTGTGCGACAGCGTGCGCGGCATGGTCGAGCAAGTGCGCGCCTCTGAGCGCAAGATCCAGCAACTCTGCGTCGACCGCGTCAAGATGCCGCGCCCGCACTTCATCCAGAGCTTTCCCGGCAACGAAATCAACCTCGACTGGGTCGACGCCGAGATTGCCAGCGCGCCCAAAAACTACGTCGCCATCCTCACCCGCAGCGCGCCGGACATCAAGGAAGAGCAAAAGAAACTGCTCGCCCTGCAAGAACGCATCGGCATTCCGCTCAAGGAACTCAAGGACATCAACAAGCAGATGTCCACCGGCGAAGCCAAGGCGCGGCGCGCCAAGCGCGAAATGACCGAGGCCAACCTGCGGCTGGTCATCTCCATCGCCAAGAAATACACCAATCGCGGCCTGCAATTCCTCGACCTCATTCAGGAAGGCAACATCGGCCTGATGAAAGCCGTGGATAAATTCGAATACCGCCGCGGCTACAAGTTCTCCACCTATGCCACCTGGTGGATTCGCCAGGCCATCACCCGCTCCATTGCCGATCAGGCGCGCACCATCCGCATCCCGGTGCACATGATCGAAACCATCAACAAGATGAACCGCATCAGCCGCCAGATTTTGCAGGAAACCGGGGCCGAACCCGACCCGGCGACGCTGGCCAAGAAGATGGACATGCCCGAGGACAAGATCCGCAAGATCATGAAAATTTCCAAGGAGCCGATCTCCATGGAAACCCCCATCGGCGACGACGACGACTCCCACCTCGGCGATTTCATCGAGGATCAGGCCACCCTGGCCCCGACCGACGCCGCCATGTACTCCAGCCTGCGCGGCGTCACCAAGGAAATTCTCGACACCCTGACCACCCGCGAAGCCAAGGTGCTGCGCATGCGCTTCGGCATCGAAATGAACACCGACCACACGCTGGAAGAAGTCGGCAAGCAGTTCGACGTGACCCGCGAGCGCATCCGCCAGATCGAAGCCAAGGCCCTGCGCAAACTGCGCCACCCCAGCCGCTCCGACAAGCTGCGCAGCTTCGTCGACAGCAACGGCAACTAAAACATTCCGGGCCTGTAGCTCAGTTGGTCAGAGCAGAGGACTCATAATCCGTTGGAAGAAGTAAAAGTTTCGGGCCTTTAGCTCAGTTGGTTAGAGCAGGCGACTCATAATCGCTTGGTCGCAGGTTCAAGTCCTGCAAGGCCCACCACGATATTATTCCAATTTCCATTAAAAACTTGAATAGTTAAAACCAGACAAATCCAGATTTATATAGGCTATCGAGGTAAAATTATTTCAGTTTCTATTGCGAAATAGAATTAGTTACTAATTTTGCATAGGGTTCGCGGATGATTTTCGCGAACCCTTTTTTCTTTTCGTGGCGGCCAGGTGACGACGAAGTGTCAACGGCGATCCAGCAGGCTCAAAGGGTTGAGCGCCCGTGCCTCCTGGAGATAATCCGGCGCCAGGTGCGCATACCGCATGGTCATCGCGAGGCTGCTGTGACCCAGGAAAACTACAGTTGCTAACGAGTTCCCTGGCTACGTTTATGGGCGAGAACAGTGGCTTTCGGAAGCCCCTCTCCGAGAGAAGCACCGCAGGACCGATGAAACAGCTCCCTGAAGCCATCTTCCCATATGGGTTCCGATCCGGATTTCAGGGAACGCTGGTGACGTTGTTCAACAAGCAATCACACAAACAGACCGGAAAGGCCCAGGGACATAGAACCGATCTTTTGAGCCGACCCCTTTTGGCAACAAATAGATTTGTCCGGTTTTGTAGCACATGAATTGTCCGCTTTGTCCGATGCGGGGAAATGGGTGGAGGGCGTAGCCCGGAACCCGTTTTCCCGCATCGGGCGGTCGCGGCGGACTTACGCAGCCGCCTTCCAATCGACAGACCGCAAGCGGCCATCCGGCTCATACTCGGCCAATCGACGCGGGCCGTGGCAGATCGCCAGACTGCCATCGAGGCGGCGCAAGACGGCAACCTTCGCCTTCACGTAATGGCAGCGGTGACGATCCGCCGGAATTTGCAGCGTCAG
>Ga0209628_10003511_pt1 | contig 11032 bp, 6 predicted proteins | sample TergutCu122P4_FD_187285 | JGI IMG/M metagenome (GOLD analysis project Ga0209628, IMG submission 187285) | Cubitermes ugandensis P4 segment gut microbial communities from Kakamega Forest, Kenya - Cu122 P4 (SPAdes) (version 2) | ecosystem: Host-associated > Arthropoda: Insects > Digestive system >...
TGCTGCTTGTATACAACTATGTCCTCCTGAAGATGAGCACTTGATGCTCGAAACATGTAGAGGAGAAGAGTATTTTATGAATAAATAATAATCAGTGCATCAAGTTGGTAACTAATATATAGTCAATTCATGATGCACGGTCAGAAAAACATTAAGTTAACTTAAGGGAGTCGGACTGTATGTTGTCTTGCTGAAGTGTTTGTACTTGGACAGCGCCTCAGGTTCCTGACGACACCTTGGAGAGACCAACAGGTGGCTGCCATTAACGGCGTACAGACAGACCCTGTGCAAGTGAGACTGACTACGTGCCCGCCAGCTGATCCCGTCTGAAGTGGAAGGAAAAAAGGTAATAGCTGGAAACTGTGGTTAAGGCGCATGCTACTCTCGATTACACGTGGGCAGATCATCCGGTTTGCAGATTATCCGTGCACAAACGTAAGTTGCTAATGGCTAATGACGAGGGTGGAAAATAACATTTAGCGCTGAGTGCTCTAACAAAATCCTCAATACAAACAAAAATCACGTACTATTTACGTAACCTGTAAGCGCCAGCAATGTATATACAGGTATGCGCCGCATACCGACGTTTCGGTCAACGACGGACCACATATACGACGGTGGTCCCATAAGATTATAATGTTATAATAGGTGTACTTACCCTTGTGTAACAATTGCCTACAGTATTCAGCACAGTAACATGCTGTACAGGTTTGTAGCCTAGGAGCAATAGGCTATACCATATAGCCTAAGTGTGTAGTGGGTTATACTGTACTATCTAGGTTTGTGTAATTACACGATCGCACAACGACGAAATCGCTTAACGACGCATTTCTCAGAACGTATCCCCGTCGTTAAGCGACGCATATCTGTATTCTGTAAACTCGTATAATAAGTAAATTAGTTTTACTTCTTTTCCGTCGCTCAGTAAAGTATGTTTTGGACTGGCCCTGCTTCTCAATTATCCGTGCACTCCTTCTCCACCCTTTCCCCTGGTAAATAACAGCGCAATGTAGTAAGCGAATCGGATAACTGCATACAGCTGTGGTCGGCACGGTCCGGTCACTGCTTGGTTAGGTTCGGCACGGCCAGGCAACGTTGTAACTGTTCGGGCACAAATACATTGTCTATCGCATTGAAGCAACGAGTAAATGTTTTTGTAACGTAGAGAAAACGTTCGGAGTTTCCTGCGCTGTGGTTCCCCCCGACCAGCTTGCCTCTTCACCCCCGCGCCAGAACCTAGCAGGTTACCTAACGAATACTACGATGAAATGTTAAACTTAATACTTATGGCATCAGGAGGCAACCCCACGTTTTGTTCTGCAAACGGTGACATCAGGGTTACGGAACGCTTTAGAGACGAAACGAATCCTTAGCTTCTTGTAATACGTAACTTAAAAAACAGAAACTGCCAGTCTGTGGGCTAGACAAGAAATTCCAGGCCATTTATGAAAGATGAATATTCACTACCATGCTTTCAAGAGCTTACCACTTGTCCGTATCCTGATCCAGATTAATCCACACTGTCTCTACTTATTTCTGTAAGAAACATTTCTGTATTATTTTTCCATCTACTCCCAGATTGTACCAAAACTTTGTACACATTCTCTTCCGTGTGTGGTAACACCCATCTATCTCATCGTCCTGGATGAAGTCTCCTTAATATTTAGCAAGCAGTTAAAATTATACATCTTGTTTCAAAGCTTTCTCCAACTTTGATGTTTTTCTGACCGTGCATCATAGCATAGACTTGTTTCAAATTACCAACTTAATGCACAATTCCTTTATTTTATAACAATATATATGTTACATTCTAATCCTCAACATGTTTCGAGCAGTACTATGCTTATCTTCAGGAGGACAGCTCTCAACCGGCATACTGTACAGCTGTTTACAGAAAGTGACGATACCAGATGCTGTAATAATACAATTTGTCCTCCTGAAGATGAGCATAGTACAGCTTGAAAAATGTTGAGGATTATAATGTAACATAAATATTGTTACAGAATAAAGGAATTGTGCATTAAGTTGGTAATTTGAAACAAGTTTTCTCCAACTTCTTGTTAGACCGCCCTTATTTCTTATTGTCATCATAGGAAATATATTATTTTCATTCACCAGAAGAAATGTTGTGCTAACTTTACAGATTTCTTCTAAAGTACCTGTTTCTCTGTGATACAGAAGCTTATTGCTCAAAAATCTGCATATCAATAAAAAGTACACTCAATTGCTTGAGCAGTCCACAGCTGAATGGAGAAGTCTCAGTTGTGAAAACAGTAGGTTCATCGCGAGCAAGAGAGCATTGTAACCTTTCTTAAAAACATGTTTTATTTTCGTACCCAGCACCTAAAGGAAAACAAAAATCAACACATAATATTCTGTCTGTCCAAACAGTGTTTCTGTTGGAGAGAAACTCAGAGTCTAATTCATGACTTGTCTTGTGTTAAACCTTCAAAGCACAGTGATAACTACACATTGATTTACAACCTGATCTGCAAACCACTGCATTTACTCAAACGGTGCATTTACATGTTTGATATGATTGTCACCATAAGCACCAATTTTTTCAATAAATAGCAGTGATCTTTGTAATGGAGACATGAGTGTTTACTGTTAGATAGGAGCAACTTTTTTAGTATCAGTGAAATTAAATTTGTGCATCAAAGGTTCAGTCACCAGCCTCTGACTACGGACTGGACTATGATCCTGAGTCAGTCCATAGTGAGGTCTTGGGTGCGCAAAGTGTCACTGGACATGGTTTTCACAGAGCGCTTGGGTTTTTCCTGTCAGTGTTGTTCCACCTGCACTCCACACTCATCTGTTATCAAAAGGGCAAGCAGGAGAAGACTGGGAAAATATTCTTGCAGATATTAAGGACCACTAGAAGCATAAATTCATGTTGTATTTGTCACGCTTCAAACAGCTTACAGTGCCATGCAAAACAAGACATGTAGTTTACGTTCAACATAACAATGAGGCACATTTACATAACCACTGTTGCCATTGAAAAGTAATAATTATTATATATTGTGGGTATGTGTTTGTTGTCTTAGTTATCGAGCATGCAAATCACTTTTATATGCCATATTATTTGTCACCTCTGGCCCGTCTGGCTTTATCACATTTGTCCACATTATCTCATAAATGGCACGATTTTCTTAAAAAAAAAAGAGGTTATGTAACGTGAAATGTGTGTTTCTATTTTCTGTATAACTCTCGACTAAAACATTTCTCATTCTAAGAAGAATAAAATTTCATGAAAATCCATCCAGTCGGAGCTGAGTTGTTTCATGTGGATGGACAGACAGACAGACACACAGACCTGACAAAGCCTTTCACAATTTTGTGAACACACCTAAAAACCAATCAGTTTATGTTATGGAGGACAAAAGTCGCTGTTTGTCCTGAGATAAATACACAACATATAACATACAATGTGGGCAGAAGGTACTATTTTTGAATGTTAAACCTGTTGGTACTTGAAGTAACCAGTGGGCTTTAAAAGGTTAATGTGACATTGGGTACATTTCTGTTCAAGCTGGAAGTAACTGTAAAGGTGGAGAGTGCCAGGGCATGGTGTCTTTGGTTTATTTACGACCTGTGTTTATTGGCACTAAAGTTTGCAATGCGGAATGTTGTCACTGAATCAGAATGTATTTTTTATTAGAATGGAATGCGCAGTAGAATTCCTGTAATCCAAAAACTGATAATGCATAAATCCTGATTCTTCAGCAGTTGAGGAAATTATTCGCAAGTCCAGAACTTTTGACACCTGTAGCATCCAGTATGCATAGGGATTCTGTGAATTTGTCTTGTGGTGTGCAGACATTATGGAGTCCATCAAGCTATAGCAGTAGCTTCAAAAGATCCCAAGATCAGTAAGCAAGGTTTTGCTGGCAAGAGGATGAACATGACAGTAATGATATCTAATAAACTTGCAATAATTATAAGGCTTGGAAGTGGCCTAAAGTCCATGAACCATCAGGTGAAGGAAATACCCAAATGGAACACTACTTTGATTAGTTGTGCAGCCCAAATATTCTAGGAACAATAGCAAAAAGATTAGTTCTAGGAACTTTGGTCAGTATAAGTACTAACTGATAATCTGGCACATGTCTGGTCCCATGGATGCTGGATTAAAGGAATGTAATTGGTTTGCTCTGACCAGAAGTCACATGGTGAAATGTTTGTGTGTTGTACCTTTCTAAACCCCAGTAAATTACCAGTGTCCTCATAATTAAAGGTAATTATTATGACATATTAATTGTCTTGATATCACTTTCTTTACACTTGAACAACAACAAATTCAGTTAAGTGGAACTAACATTCTTTTATTATTTATGAAAATGCACAGCCACACATTTCAGCTATATCAAAGCCATCATCAGGCTGTGCAGCAAACTAAGAAGCATTAAAGAACAAACGGTAAAGGTAAAGCAATCCCATTACAGGCCTGGACAGGCCCTGAGGTTTCCAGGAGATTGATGCTCCCAGATTTCAAGACAGTCGGCACATGTGGTAAGTTTGTCAGCCCTACATACTGGCCGCCCATACCCCCTAGGAAATATTCCTGCTACCCATTTATATATAAAATTAACATAGGGCATAATCAGGTGAGTGCTCCACCTGTACAGTTTTGTGTTTGTGATATGTTAGTGTGTCTACTTTCACAGTTGTTAAGACAACAGCTTAATGTAGCTGTATATCTGTTTATTACATTAATTGGAGATTAAAATATTTTACAGCATGCTGATGGCCTGGACATAACCAAAATATGTGGCTGTGTGTTTGCATAAATAATAAGTGGTATATTTGTGCTGCACCAAATTTTTTGTTCTCATTGTACAGAACATATTAATTTTTGCATAGTTCTTCATGGGGTATCTGTGTGAAATGTTTTTAATATTGTTTTGAATTCCAGCTACCTCCCACAAATGGGCTGGAATATTTCTGCTCTTCTGAAATGCACAACATTGTCCCAGAATATAAGAGAAGAAGATAATTTATTTGTTAAAAACAGACTGAGTCAGCACTAGTATGATACACATGTTATGCACTAAAAGGTGAACATATATAAAATATAACAAAGATATAGTAAGTAAAATGTTTTATTATTCCATATATTGCTCTTTATTACTGAGTTTTGGATGTAAGATTAAAAGAAAAATATCAACACATGAAACAACCAATACTAATAATTACTGAACCTTTTCCCAGCACATTTTTCAAACACCAAATTACCGTCTTAGACCAGATTCATTTTCACAAACATTCAAGTATTTCAGGTTTTACAAACATATCTAGACCATTAAAGTTTTTCTTGCTACACTTGATTTTTCATTCTGTGAATGGTAGTAGAAGTTCTAATTTTCAAATAAGTGTAAATTAAGTTTATTTAGCATTTGTGCTAAGGAAAGTAACAGAAAATACTGAGACAAAAGATGAAGCTCATCATCTTCTTAGAAATGATGCCTTGGGAATACCAGCTCTTAGGAGGAAGATGCTGACTTCATCTTTGGGATAGAAAGGGAACTTTGACTTGCATTTGCAAAACAACATGGTATTATAACTCAGAATATTACAATACAAGGAAAATTGTAACCTATTTTCTTAAACGTTTCTTTAGTAGACTCAAACGTGTAAATTAATGAAATGCAAAAGTGAATTATACAAGAATTTGAAATTGTTAAGCCACTGTCTCATGCAGCAGATTTGTGTTACAAATTATTACAAGGATCATTGTTCTGAGTAAAAACTGACACCCCAGTGAAGTTTGTCAGAGCATAATATTAGTTACTGTACTCCATATTAGCAGTATGGTAGTGAAAAAAAGTATTAGTGTATTAACATTTTCAATGTATAGACACATAGAGAATTGTAGTGTAAGCAATGTTAGGCCTACAAAAGGTGACTGGTTGCTCTGTCTGAAACACTGCACGTAGAATTAATTATAGCTTCCTGCACAGACTTATAATGCTATTATGATAATGTAATGAAATGTGTATGATGTCCATGAAAATTATTGTTATTGGAATATGGAACTGATTGCAAATTTAATTGTGTTTTAGATGAATTCAGTTTTGAGCTCTTTAAAACTGAGTCAGTAGTAACATGAAAGCTTTAATCACAGTTTCAGTTAGTAAGAAAAGATGCATGTTAACGTCTTTACTAGTTCAAAGTTAAACACATGACACACATTACAGTAATTCATGTAACTACCGGATGTCATAGTAAGTCTATCTAAAATAATACTTGTACAGAAAATTTTACTCATTAGCATAATTTTTGTTTGTACTCTTAAGAGGTAGATACTGGATTCCAATTACCACATTCTTGAAGTGTTGCAAACTAACAGATCTTGCATACAAATTCTCATCAAAACTGTAGTGTCCTTTTCACTAAACCAATGTGTATTACATATGTCTTAAATTAATCGAGCTAGAAGTGTGGCAGTCATATCCCATCGTACACTGTACATGCCATTTACTTTTCCCCACCATGCACATTTCCATCACCTACTAACCAAGCCTGTTCAACTATCTTTGTTTTCCCACAGCTCTTCCTTCTCAATTTTCCTCCAGTTTTCTTACCTCTTTCTTCATGACATTTTTCATAATATGCTGTGTCCATTTGTATCATGATCTTTCTCTTGAGGGCTTTCCTTTTAGTTTAGTATTCAAACATTCTTCAGAATGCCGCCTTCCTTCGTTCTTAATATGTGCTCAGCATACCATATTCTGATATTCATTAATTGAATTTCCGATGCCTATCTTCTCCTTTTGTACTTCTTCCAAATTTCGTTTTAGCCCCTATTTTAGAATAACATCTACATTTTTTTGTGGCTGTGTTTCCAAGGTGTATGTTAATGTGGGCAAGAAGTACTTTTTAAGCTTTTTCCTTCTATATTTTTCTAAATATAATTTTTAATTTGGAACTATAAGCACAGCTTTACTTTGAGAGTGAAAGTACTAGTAGTTATATGGACCTTCTGTACACTGAAATGAAATACATATTAAAGTACTGTACTAAGTTAAAAACTGAAATGAAATTGAATTTTCCCTAAACTTTATATGATGATGATGATGATGATCCATGCGTTGATCAAATATATTTACAGTGATGGCACCAACAAATGCATGCATGTACACTAAAATTCATTTATACATACAATGAACTCCTAATTGTTTCAGCCACCTATGTGGCCATCATTAGAGATATAAAAATAAAAAGGTTAGAATCATTAAAAGCATAAAATGACATTATAAAAGTCTATAAATATAAAATATATCAAAACTAATGCCAAAGTGTAATTGCAATCATATGAGCTTACTCATGCGATTGTAATTACAACTATGCATTGCTTCTGATATATTTTATATTAATATATTTTTATAAAAGCGATTTTATACTTTTAACCTAACCTAACCTTTGTATTGCTATGTCAATGATGATGGTCACATTGGCCGAGGATTTCACTGTTTATGTAAATGAACTTTAGTGTACATGTGTGCATGTGTTGGTGCCATCACTGAATATATATTGCCCTAAACATTTTAATCGTTTCATACGTTAAACCTATATAATGCATCATGTAACACAGATATATCACATTTAGTTATGAAAGTTGATTTTATTGCAAATACTAAACAACAAATGGTCACAAGTCCCTTCATCCCTGAGATGCAACAGTCTCAACAAAACTGCAGTCTGCCAGTGTTTCTGCTGTGTAATGCAACCTACACAAAACAAAAATCAGCAAAACCTAGAATATGTTATTATGTATCATGCAGAAACTCAACAGTGTCAGAAATGTGCATTGTAGAACCAGAGATATTACAGTTTACCAGAAAGTTCAGTTTGTATTTATCACATAACTTCAGAAATGGTGTCCGAACTTTCTCATTGTGAATTTTGCTTATTATGTCGTGCTTGATATATCAGATAGTTTAAAATTGTGATGCATCATGGCAGATCCATAAAACACATTTCTGGTCTACATTTTGTTACATATAAAGGTAAGAACAGTGTTACTTGTGTGCATAAATATATATTCCATCTGATAATCAGCTCTAAATTAATTACTATTATCAGTTTAATTTATTTTTTCAATGTTTCATGCATTGAGTACATAATACTTCATGTACACTTCATAAACAACACACATACGCACATGCTCAAGGCTCTGAACAGAATCAAGGGAATTCCACATCCTTATTAAATTATTTAGTATACTTTGACTTCCAAAACAGATTTTTAAAAAGGGAGTAACTCAACTTTAGTATAGTTCACATAGACGTTGTTACATACGCAAAATATATACAAGGTGTACTGTATATATATATATAAATATATATATATAAAACTGTTCAGTGTGCTTCCAAATGTTGACTGTATTAATTATTATAAATTTTTAAATCATATATGTAAATGGGAAGTTATATGTTACTGTAACAATATTTATATAAGGTGTAAAGAAGTATTATAAATTGATATATCTTATGGTGCAGTGTGTTACCATTGAAAACGTGTGTGCATAATCTGAAACATGTTGACCTATATTACACAGTGTGAGAATTGGACATTATATATGTATAGATACATACACATATACTGTATACATGTGTCTGTTATTCTGTCGTATAGATTTTATAGGCAATTCGAAAGACACCATGACAGCCATTGGTGGTTTTCGAACATAGCATCTGTCCAGACACATACAATAAAACTTCATACCATATTAATGCATTTGATGTATACATAACCTGTAAATAAGTATTACATTTGTTCATATCGTGATGCTAGTATAGGAAATATTGTGCGTCAACTGAATAACAATAATTTCAAATATAATAGAATTTTAGGAGCATATTTTATATGTAAACATTAAAATTAATGTTCTCTTAGCTTATATTTGTCTAGGCTATTATTATTATTATTATTATTATTATTATTATTATTATTATTATTATTATTATTATTATTATTAAAATCAGTTTCCTTCTGTATAGTATGTGATATGGCTAGAATCTTGACATGGTATAGCCAGATGTTACTGTGACACATAGCACAATACATATGTAGGATTATTGCAGTCTTCAATGGTCTTCATGCCACAAGTTTTATGCAGTGGGGTCCATATTGTAGATGTAGGTTTTGCATATGTGCAAAGAACAAATACTGTGTGACATTCACTGAATGTAACTGATGATCTGCTACGTGGTTATTATAGATAAATATCATATTTGTACTAGTTGAGACCACTGCGTGTATTCAGTTAGGAGGTAAAAAATAAGACAGGGAATGTTATAGATGTCTTATATAAATAAATATGCAGGTAGCTCTAATTTACATGATAGATATGTTCCTGAAAAATGCTGTTATAAATAAAGGTAGCATAAACTAAGAAGTAATTTCTTATTAAAATTCATGAGCATTGGGAGGTTTGCTTACAGGTCCATTCATAATTGGTGGTTTGAACTTGCAAGTAAAGGTAATTGCATTTGCTCATGTAGAATGTTAGTTGCAAATAAATTCATGAGGAAATATTGGTTTCAGTTAAGTGTCTTTTTTAATTCTTTTCTGCCAATTTTGTTTTTCAAATCCTTTCACATAGTAGTTAAATGTGTCAACAAGTTTTTTTTTAATTTGGTTAAGATTTGATACAATATAAACATAAGGCATAGTGGATAATTAGCATTTTAAATTAAAGTGGCTTATTTTCTTGAGGCGTGTCAAAACACCAGCACAAAAAATAAAATTACATAAATTGCGAACTACCTGTATACTTATTTATGTTTATGAAACACTATAATTATCATTGTGTATTAGTATGAGAAGGAACACAGTGTATTTTGTTATGCTATATTTGCATAACACTTCTATAGAACATTTATGTTGTATAAGAAGAGATTTTGACTCAGTATTGTAAGTGAAATAACTGGAGCTTATGTCAGGTCTCCCATCAGCTGTAAAGGGAGCAATAAAGTGTACAAAGAGCATATCAGTTTGTATGGTTTGTGCAACTTTTTGTTTGTATCTGCAGATATTATATTTATAAACAAGCGTTGTAAAATTGCATTTTGAACTGTCTATGAGCCATCTGTGAATGGGAGAAGGGGTGTATAGTACTGTCTTACTATTTAATAAGAAAGATAAATGTGTCATACAGCAAAGAACTTATGATTTTAGTATTTTACAACTGACACAATATACAAGGCAGCATCTTATTCCTACCAGTTTTGTACAAGTTTCATGTTCCCTAAACATGCAAACAAAGCAGACTTAATGTAATAATGAAGTACCATATTTACTGTGTTTATTGACAGTTATATTCTATTGGAATTAAACATATTTTTGTAGTTCATGGACTAGTTTACACACGTGTTAGTCCATTATGCTAACTTCTATCAATCAGACACAACCTACAGATACAATGATGAAAGGAATAAAACTGAATATAGCTTTTAAAAAGTAACTAAATTTTATTGTATTTGGTACACCAGCTATCACATTTTTAGTGGTTAGAGGTAAATTTAAACTGCATCTTAAGCATCATGCTATGAAGGTGTAAGACCAAGTAGTCATACAGCTACACACATGCTCAATCTTAGGACTAGATGGAGGTGAATGATCAGTCCCATGCACTCACCACTTTACAACCCAAAAAATTCCTCATTTAGAATTAGGATGTGCTGAAACTAGTGGTTGCTTTTTAGTCATGGTTTAACCTTTTAAAGACTAAACGCAATCTGCTTTATATAAGGAATCAGTCCGTACCGCGCAGTGAACACTTTCCACCATGGTTATAAAACCAGTCAGATAATGATATATATATAAAGCAAAAGTCGCTGTCTGTTCTGAGATAAATAAAAAACAAACCAAAGCGAGCACCATGTAGAAATTTGAATGTTACATCTTGTGATATATAAAGAAACTGCTGGGCTTTAAAAGGTTATTTATTTATTTATTTATTTATTTATTTATTTATTTATTTATTTATTTATTTATTTATTTATTTATTTATTTATTTATTTAT
>Ga0209628_10003512_pt1 | contig 11031 bp, 5 predicted proteins | sample TergutCu122P4_FD_187285 | JGI IMG/M metagenome (GOLD analysis project Ga0209628, IMG submission 187285) | Cubitermes ugandensis P4 segment gut microbial communities from Kakamega Forest, Kenya - Cu122 P4 (SPAdes) (version 2) | ecosystem: Host-associated > Arthropoda: Insects > Digestive system >...
TCCACTGAGAAAGGCAGCACCTGTGATACGTGGTATCTCCCCACCCCACAACCAGGATCAAGCCCCCCTACCCACCACAGGACCAACCAGGAACTCCTCTCAAATAAACATGTTAAATCTACTGTAAACCAGCGTAATACTTAATATTGTATACTGTACATTAAGGTGATTGAGATCTCATCATCAGACATAGTCTAGTTAGCTTATTGTACATACTCTTGAAACTAGGAATATACAGCCTGATGGTGGCCATTGGAAACGGCCAAAACATGTAGTTGTTGCTATTTTGTACACCAGCAATAGCAAATAAATAATTAGTTGTGTTTTGACTATCACCTACATCATGTTTTATGTTCATTTTATATTGTTAAGGCAACAAGGAAATTCACTGTGTTTTAAGACATGCTGCATTATTTTTGTTTTATTTTCCACAGAATGCTGTTTATGTAATAATTTTATCTTTTTCCATTCAAACAACACTCGTGATTTTCATAAACCATGTGCCAAAATTTAAATACCAGCCCAGGCATTTAAAGGTTCAGGGCTAATCTATGTGCTGCATATGCCCAGCAATTACCAAAAGAAAGCATTTTAATAAAAGAAGTTGAGGAAGGTCACTGAAGAGATATCATTAAATCTGACTGGCCACTACACCTGATTAGATGTGGTAACTCCATGTTGTCACACAAATTGTAGCTACCCTAAAGTTGGTTATGTGTTCTTGATAATAAGGCTGTTCAGTCTTGTTTTTGAACAGGCGTCATACACGTGTCCAGTTACTGATCGTGTAGGTGAGTTTGTCTGAGTGGATTCATTTATGTTCACTGCAGGATGCTTACTGAAATTCCCACATTCAATTTTTAATATGGATGTAGGTTAAAAATTACCAATTTCCCTGCATTTACTTTGTTCAGTAGGCTGTTTTGAGAAAGAGACTTTTTATGCATATGCTGATTGCATCTGTCTAATGACTAATGGATTTGCAGCTAGATGACATGTAATTTATGTGCATGATTTTTTCTTTGTTCAGGATCCGGAAGTGGCAGCTGCCTTCCAAGACATCTCCACCAATCCAGCCAACATGATTAAATACCAGAATAATCCAAAAATCAGTGCTGTTATTAAGAAGCTGGCCACAAAGTTTGGTGGTGGGATGCCTGGAGGATTCGGTGGTGGAATGCCTGGAGGATTTGGTGGTGGATTCCCTGGTGGCTTCCCTCCCAGTGGTGGTACTGGTAGTGCTCCAAGTGCTGCTAGTGGTGATGATGTAGGGCTTGACTAAACAGATCCTTGGTACGTACTGTCTGTGTTGTAATAGGTGTGAATGGAAATTGGCATTGTAAACCATGTACCCAATTTCAATGATTTTTCAAGAGGTCATTTACACTGCCGAAAGCTGTTCATAGCAGTGAGATGGATAGACTTAAAGAACACTGCAATTTTCATAAACCTGCACTATATAGTAAATTTCCTTCAACCTGGCACCCATGGGACAGGACAGGTGCCAGATAATCACACAGTACTTATCCTAACCTAAGTTCTTAGAGGTAATTTTTGTTACTGCCCTGAGAGAATGTACCCTTGTCCTTTCTTTATATTTAATCATAAAAAGACTTAGATTTTTCAATTATCAGAGGGCCAGTCATGGGTTTTCCGTTAGAACACATTGCTGTAAACTACTTAATGCAGCACCTTGTCCACGAGTTGCACCAGTTTAGGCACTTTCTTTGTCTGTAGCTTTAAAACGTCCTTCACACATTTACTTGATGCCATAACGGATTGTAAATGTTCCTTCTGTTTCTTTATTGTATAGGTAGCTGATCTAGTGTTGTATGAAGCCATAACATCCCTTCATCTTGCCAGTTGCAACCCTCCTAATTATTTCACGTTTCTGAGGAGTCATTAAAGTTATGTTTCCTGTTGTCAACATTACCTTGTTTCCTCATCTTTGGGCTTTTTGAAGCCATTGTATTAGCTTAATGGACTCAATAATCTCCAGATAACATAAGGTAAAGTCAGAGAATCATTATGTGCACAGGAAGTTACAAAAGTATGGACAGTGGAACCTCCTGTCTTGGGACTATTTTCGTCAAGTACCAAACTATCAGGAATACCAGATTTGGAATCCTAGTCCCCTTGATTGTATTTGTTTATGATTCCTGAGGCTTTTTGACAGATGGTTGCAGTACCTGCAGTTTGTTACCTTGTACTTCACCAAACGGAGTAGTGCACAATTATTTGATACATGGGTATTGTATAGGGTTCTTTCCAGAAAGACACTTCAATATAAGTTGCATTTATTTATTAAACTGTGTGTCTTATATCACATTTACCCAAATGTATGATAGAGGTTTGCTTAATAAATCATCAAAAAAATGGGTAATTTTCTGATAATCATGCACAGAATTAAACATGTTCTGTATAAGCATTTTCCTGAAAATTGTAGACTGTGAAGGGGCCATCTTATATGGAGGGTTGTCTTATATTTAGTTAAATATGGTGTCCTTGTGTACAATGGCACTGATCACAGTAGTCATTGGCAGGTGTGTCCAACGCAACATATGAGGTAGTGCTCAACAAGATGGCATACGTGATAGAACAACATGTGATTTAGCAGAAAGGTGTAACCAAATTTAAGATTCCAGTCTTCTGGAATGTGACACCGTGTAGATTGGTATCAACATACCATCATTTTAGTAGGAACTGAGTTCCTCTGAAGCATCAGTAACTGCAGTAAAACATCAATTTTATGTTCCTGCATTTTGCATTTTTTGTGATTTTGTGCACATTTTGTGTGGTCCCACCCAGATGCCCATAAGAACAGTGTTTCCCATGAATTTGGAGCCTGCTGTTCCCCTGCAGTGATACCCTTTTATAGAAGAGTCTTGAAGTGCTGACCTTCATCTTCTGAGCAGGCCTGGCATCTTTAGAAAATATTTCCCAGTAATTGAATTTATCTTCAAATTTCAGCAGTTACGCATCAAAATTTGTCTTTATAATGTTGGGAAGAAAGTGGACTGTCCTGGATTTCTTCTTGTGCTGTTAATTCCCTGAAGAATGGTGTCAGCATTAATTGAATGAAGTGACTGGTATTTGTTTCCTTGAGAACATGGGCATGATGGCATGGCATGGCATGCATTCACAGTACAACAGACTCTGACTTAACAGGTCATGTAAAGGAACATGATGAGCAACGTGGGATTTTTGTAACAACACTGATTGTTATTTTGACTGTTTACAGTCATACCTAATGTACAACATGACTTAGCAAAGGAAAAGACCCAAGTTTTTGTATTTTCTTTATGTCCTGCACTGAACCTGTAGTTCAGAACTTTTCTACTGATCTGTAAATACACAGAACAGTAGTTCTTTTAGATGACACTGTTGAAGCAGGACTTTTTTTTTTTTGTAAATGTCTTGGCAATATTTTGTTTTCATGGTGCATACTTTGCAAGAGTATTGCAGATGAATTCTCTTCACCTGCAGTACACTTCACAATGCAGGGACATAGTCAGAGGTCCATGTGTATAACAAATGACTCACAAGTATGTGCAAGAACAGCAGACCCATGGTGTCGGTTATCATGCCTACAAATATGAAGGTAATACTTTCCTGTTGATGGGATATAGTAAATCTGGCTCTGTCTATAAAGTGTATTCATGCACAGAATGTTGACTACTGGAAATTAACTTTTGATAAGTTTGATTGAATGTGTGATGCCACTGTGCAGAGAGGGCAGTGTTGCACAAATTACGTGCTTAAAATTGCAGTTTTAAAATGGACATGTGCATTATGTTTGTCACGATTTATTCTCAGCCTGTGAAATAGTTGTGCTGTCCATGAGACTTTATGTTCAGAAAGTACCGGTATCTGTCACCTTATGACAGTAGCTGTGTTCCTAAGTGTGGTCACTGCCTTTAAGTGTTATTTAAAAATATGTAATTCATTAACTTCAATACCATTCATTTATGAATCCTAATTTGTTTGTTTATGATAAATAATGTTTAGTGTTCTAAAAAAATTAATTCACATGTCACATTAACAAGAAATTTGAATTTGTTAGCAGTATGTGTACTGCATTAACCATTCAAAGAAATCAGTAATAAATATTCATTGTTTTGCCATCAAAGATGAGGTTTGAGATTTATTCATTTCCATGATACACATTTACACAGGTACATTAAATTTCACACACTCAGAATATACAGAACTCATTCTTATGGTGATTTCAAACCATGAAATATTTTTTTACCTATCCACATGAGAACAGGTCACACAGTTATTATAAATGGCAACTTTTTCTTATTTAAGTATGTTCTTTCTTACAAACGACATAACTTGGCTCCATCATTTGGTCCTGCATCCAGCAGGTGCCATGGTGAGAGCAAACCGAGACTGACCAGCTGATCCTTAGATCTGAAGTGAGAAGGAACTTCACAATTGTACAAAAATTTACATTTGGCAGCAATTGGAAACATTTAGTGAAGTTTGTTTATTAGGTGAGAAAGACAGAATAACTTAACAAGATCAAAGACACAAGAAAAGAAATTTTGTGTAGAAAGTTTGGTTTGAACTTTGTACTTTTCTTCTAGCTGGTTTCTCATGCTTTTGTCTGGTTATTGACTCTCTGGTATTAGAATATGGAGATTCAACACCAATAACATGAAGTGCACCATTACACTGTATTTTTGCCACTGTCTTATAGGTGGTAACATTTTTTAGTGGATTTGAAACAGAATTAGGCCCACATATAATTTCATATGATTTATTCTTTCTTTCATCTGAAGACTATTTTGATGATTTAAGGCACAGATGTTGTATTTCCACTTTTTGTAAATTTTGGGTTAATATGTTCTCTTGATTGTTCACTATGCTACCTTATTTATGCACAAATATTATGAAGTCCAGGAATAATCAAGATGGTAGGGGAAAGGGTTAAGAAATATGTATCATTACAGGATACCCATGCTTCCAGACAACTGTGTGTGGTAAATACAATATATGTGTATAAACCGTCAACAGTTTATCACAGCAACATTCATACATAACACGTTATTCTCTGGTTAATGTGTTCTTTCTCACCTAACACACATTTACTTAACCTATGTTACAATGTTTCTGAAAACATAATTGTTAGGAGGCTAATAATACTACATATTTTTCAATCACCATACAATATTGATTACAAACTCTTTAATCTGAGATGCGTGAAGGGTTTTATGATCCATTTTGTCTACTGTATGATGTGTCAACAGAAATGTGTTTAGATTCATTTGAAACCCAGGATATTGCTGAACCTACATGCTTTACTGTTACTGGTGAACAGTTGCTTCACCTACTGTCATGTGTGTGTATTATTTATTGCTTACTAATGAATATCAGATATGATGAGTGGGATATCTTGGTTTCATGCTGCAGTAACAGGTAAGTTATACTGAATTAGATGTTACTATTAATTTATCCATCCACTAGTATCACTGAGGAAGAACCCCACTGAGTTAATTTCAGTTAATTAGCAAAGATTGTAATGGTATGTTGAGTAAATGTGTTAGGTGGGAAATGTAAGAGGCATACATAGAGGGGTAGATATTAAAATGAATCTTAAAGAAACAGGTTGGGAGAGAGTGGACTGGATTCATCTGGCTCAGGAAAGGGACCAGTGACTGTCTGTTTTCAATAGCGTAATGAACATTGGGGTTCCATAAAATGTAGGTAGTTTCTCAACTAGCTGTGAACTATTGGCTTTCCAGAAAGTGCTCTGCTTAGTGGAGTTATTTAGTGACCAAAGTGTTTAAGCTTTCACAAACATGATTAGTGTTGCTCCATTCAGTGACAGTTGTCAGTATAATAGCAGTGACGTAGGCATTATCTGTGTGTGGACTTACGTTCTTCCTCAAGAATATATTACAATGTGTTGTAGGCATTGCCTAATCAGAACCACTGATAAATACAAGACATTGCAGAAGGTCCAGTGATTCCTATCTTATAGCAGTGCCAGACAGGGGATCTCCTTGTCCATATATATCAGTATGATGATGTTTCAGTACTTGAATATAATAAAGTGAAAACTGTAACTGTGACAGTGTTCCATGTCCCCACATATGTATTCAGACTAGGTGGCCTCAAAAACATCAAAGTAGCACCTTTGTCCCTGTGGACCTTCCTGCCTGCGATCAGTATGTAGAGCTAAAATGGTTAGACCATGAAGTTACACTGTAGCCCATCCCCCAGTGCAATATGTGTTCAGACCATACAACTCAGATATGGTGCAGCTTTCTGTCTTCTGCACATGTACAGGTAGCTCCACATTACAGGCTTGTTGGCACTTGCTAGTTATTCAACTATCAAGAAATGCTATGCTTTATGGAACCCAGCATTTACAAAATTGAAAACATCCTTGGGTCAGCAGTGAGCTAGTTTAAATCACTGTTTATCTTCAAGTCATATCTGCCTGATGCCCACCTGAATAATGTCCTTTCATCTAAGTCTAGATCTCTCAAGTGGACTCTTACCATTAGGTTTTCTAACCAAATTTTTATATGCATTTCATTCCACCATGAGTGCACCCTGTTAACATTAAGAGGTGAGCCACATTGTGAGCCCCCCAACCGATTTCGCTTAACCTCATCATTTATAGTACTCTGTTCTGTGTGTTCTGACCTTTGAATCAGAGTGACCAAATTTCTAACAGTACACAACTAAGTACATGTGTACTTAATTATGTATTTTGGCTGTATAGACAGTAATTTGAGGGTAAACTTTCTAGACTGAATGATGGCATGCATATCGCACATTCATTTTATCAGTCCCATGTGTTGCTGTTATGCACAGTGACTTAATAACCTCTGTCCTATTTTCATACAGTTTGCTGAATAAGAAGTGTTTCACTTATTCAAGTTTGCTGTAAAAATAATTTCATCTTCTCATCTCCATTGAGAACAAATGTTCTGCTCAAGTTCCAAGATATCCCATTTGGTGCTCCTGATGTTTCAATTTACTACATAACTAAAGTACACAAATGAGCCCACTCTTAGAAGGATGCAGGGATTGGGGTAAATTATCTGGTTCTAAAGATCTCCTTTATACTTTTATACAAAATCATTATCCATGGCTTGGCATTGGTTGGTCAGTTGCAGAAATACAGTTTAATAATCTTGTCCATAATACTCAGAATTACCATACAAATACATTATATATTATGCTTATTTTAAGGTACGACTGGTTGGCTAAACTGCTTACTATGAAACATCATTTCCACAACAGAGCACAGAATGCAGAATTATGTGGATTCATGTAACAAGTAGTAAAGTAACGTAAAGTTGCCTTTGTACACACCATGAAGGCATACACTGGGAGTAGAAGTATTGCTTCACTCATTCTTAACCTCATGAAATGTAGATGAGTGGTCAGCTTCAGGCCCCAGCCACTTGACACCAAGTGAAATAGGCCCCAGTGGCCTGTGAAGAGAAGGCTCTGTCGGTCCCAGATCCAGTCTAGACACTTGCCTCCACCAGAATTGGAATACCAACTCATCCTGCAGTAGCCTAGTCACTACTGACTGTGCTGCCCCACCTACTGGTTTAACAAGTAGTGTCATGGAGAATGTGTAATAGAAACAAACCGTCACAATATCATACTAGGTAAAGCATCTACCGCTGTCCTGAAACTGAAGACAGAAGTGCCATGATGGTGCTTGAGGCTTCCCCATCACTGCCTCCTGCTTCTTTCCCCTCCAGCCCTTACCAGCTGTGTCAGAAAACCAAAGGTGCTTGTCGTTTTTGAAGGTATGGCTACCAATTTTGATGTGCATATATACATATATAGGGATTAAGTGTGGCAGCTTGGGGAACATGTTGACAGCCTTGCATCTTCCTTTTAAGCTTGAGTATCAGAGTAATCACCATGAATTAAGCAGTTAGAGGCAGAAACCAATACAATATAATGAAAATCATGACTAAAAGCTACATAATACTAGGCTTGTTGGGAATATCCATCATTTATTTCGACACAGTGAGACGGTAGTACTGAATACATGTGTCTCTTCAAACCCCATCTTTTGGGATAACTCTAAACATAGGAAAACATTAAAAGAAAAAAGCCTTCAAATGCCTCAGATCACACACACACACACACACACACCTGTAATATGTCTACATTTAGCTGTTAAGTCCTCAAATTGTACTTATATTGATATATAATTTCCACTAATATTAATAAAAATAACACATGTAAGAAGTTGTTCTGATGTTTGCTGTGTGATGACACTACATTCTATAAAGCTGATACACATGGACTCAAGGCTACATTCTTGTTGGATGTGTCACCTTGTACTCTGATAGAATTTTACCAATGTGTTGGAGGAACATCAATATATTTCTACCAAACTGCTTGTTATGTACATACCAGAAGATGGTAACCTTAAGATGAGAACAAAATTTGAAGAGTACATTCAGTTGCTTATTTCAGCACAAGTCTCGCTAAGTTTTGAACACTGAACAGAAGTTGTATACCTTATGGATATGGGATATTAATTCTGCAGCTTGTGAAGTAGTTCCTTATCCTGCATTTACATGAATATAATAGCATGAGTACTGAGACAGCAGATTCTGGCTGTGTATTGCACCTGACCACATTTTTACCAAGCCATGGCAGTACAAGACAATTTGTTTAAATATTTTTACGCACACGCGCGCACACACACACACACACACACACACACAAGCAAGTCTGTCGAAACCAAACATATCAAATTAAAAGTGTTTAAATCTTTGTTTTTAGGTCAAAATGTGGGGTCATCATGTGGGCAGTTGTCCCAATTCTGTTTCCTAGGTATGGCCATGGTTACAAGCGACAGATGCTACATTTAAACACATCTACAGTAGAGGGCATAAATGGCACATTGCTCTGCTTAACTTTAGAATGTGATGTAATTTGGGGTCTTAAATATTAAAGTAACTTTTTTTTTCCTTTACAGGTTCTCTACACTTCGTTATTTGGTGTTCAGGTTTTAAGTAACGTGTTATTCATAGGTATAGTATTTTTTTATTTTACATACAAATGTTAATTGTGCACTTATTATAAAAGCCTTTTTACTCAGACATTTTGACTAAGACTGATACAAAACTTCACCCAGTTCACGGCTAAATTTTGAAGTTGGAAAGATTCTGCTTGTAGAGCATTGAGGCTTTGTGTTCTTTTGTTTGTTATGTGTTAGTGGGGGAGAGTGGATTTGTTCTTTATGCAGCATAATACATACATGTCTGTTTATGACCATAGTTTATAGTAGTAGTCATCAAAGTAGGTAACTCCTAGTCAGGGAAATGTATGTCCTAATGCACAGGTGCCGTGTGGCTGATGTGAGAGCAGAAATAAATTAATTGGAAGTGAAGCAGTAATACTGTGCCATGTTCATAATTTGGTGTGGTCCCTTGATGCAGTAAATAGGACTTGAAATAAGCACCACCATCTTTTTAAAGATTGAAGAATGTTTTATGTAAAATATGTAACATCATTAAAATATAAACACATACATTTCAAGTTGTTAGTTTAATTGGTCTCCTAAACCCTACATTTCACTTACTTTCAAAATCAGTGTACTGCTTTTGTACACACAGTTATAAATATTGTCTACTTTAATAAAAGTAGAAGTGATTTTCAAGGTGCATACATATGCTATATAATAAAAAAATTATATTTTTATTTAAAATATTATAAAAAATATCACAGGTTAATTAAAATGATTAGAATTTTTAGCAAAAAAGTCCTCTAATATAGTTCTAATGTTATATTCCACACATGTAATATTTCAGCATTTTGGAGTGTAGAAATATTTTTGATTGAATATTTGTGGATACAAGCTGGCAATACCTAAACACCACGTGCATCAGAACTTTAGCATATGGAGATTGGAGTGCCATGGCACTTTTCTGAATGGAGTATTTCCACTACTGGCATTTTCAACTAGTTCAAATATATTCTGGGTTGGGAACACATTTGAATCTACACATTCTGTGACTATGCATGAAGAAGTTTGTGAACTAGACCTCTCATGATTGCTCCTGTTATGATGTCCATGATGGCGATGGTGATGATGTTTATTCCTCCTTGGAGGAGGTAATGCATATTCTAAATCTAAGATCAGAGGTCCAACTTGGTCCACTGCCATGGTGTTATCAAGATACATCCAGCTGACAGAGTCAGCATGAGCCTTGATATAACCTGATTCTGCGCTGTAACCATGGACATAAGGATATTCAGGAAGACACAGGCACTTTGGTGGTTTACATCCTCTTACTGTACCTCCATGATCTGCTAGTGTTACTCTTTTCATATTTCCCTTTTTTGCTGGTGATGGAGCATGATTGGAGAATTGATGTGTGCAAGCGTGCGGAAATTCTCTCATTGAGTGTGTGGATCCAGGCCGGCGTCTCCATTGCTCCCACCACTGTCAGTTTCCCGGATCCAGAAGTGGTGTTCTGTAGGAGCGCTTCCATATTTCCAATAAGAGCACACATGAGTGAAAACGATAGAAGACAAGCAATGGGAGGCCAATACGTGAAATTATTCCCCACGCAAGAACTCCAAAAAATCGCAGTTGAAGTTCCTGAGACAACCAGCTCTGTGTTACAAAAGTATCATATGCCCACAGGACAGCATTACTGCAGAGCAAGAAGGTGATCACTTGTCTTGCTGGTTTTGTAAGCATTTGATGTCGTGTCAGCGTAGCCCTACGCAAAGCTTCAGCTAACAGGACGCTCTGTCCTATGGTTTGAATGAGCTGCAGGCCACTGACTGCTAACAACATCGCATGGCGGCGAGAAGCCCCACTGTCTGTAATGTCATGAATACCAAGTCCACTTGCTCCTACCACTATCCCAAACACAGCATACAGTTGAACTCCTGCCGCCGAGACAGTAGATAGCAAGGTGTCAAGTGGAGTTGGTTCTTGGCCTGATGTAGAAAGTCTCCGGATTTGGACAAGTCCTACAATTATCATGATGCAGCAGAGCCCTAGCATTGCTGCTAGAGCTC
>Ga0209628_10003513_pt1 | contig 11031 bp, 7 predicted proteins | sample TergutCu122P4_FD_187285 | JGI IMG/M metagenome (GOLD analysis project Ga0209628, IMG submission 187285) | Cubitermes ugandensis P4 segment gut microbial communities from Kakamega Forest, Kenya - Cu122 P4 (SPAdes) (version 2) | ecosystem: Host-associated > Arthropoda: Insects > Digestive system >...
GTTTGTGGGAAACCACACGTGGGTTCGAATCCCACCCTCTCCGTAGGAGCATAGGTAGAGAGGGTGGGGTTCCCACACCTCTCCGCCATTTTGTGATAAATCCGAACCCTTGCGTTCACCGATAGTTCCGGTAGGCGACGGGTTCGGTTTTATTCGTTTTATCCGCTGGTAATGCCTCCAGTAAACAAAAAGCTGAATTAGATTGAACCTAACTCAGCTCGTTTCGCTTTGGGCTTTTAATCCTTTGACTTGTCCACAGAAGATTGCTTTTTCTTCCATTTTTCAAACTCACGCTCACCTTCTTCGCTATCGAAGAATTTTTTGATTTCCGGAAGAAGGCAGCGGGCTAAGGCTTCAATCTGTTGTTGTGATATGTTTGTGCCGTAATCATCGGATTTATTTTTTGGCATTATCTACCCCCAATCGTTGATAAAATTTATGGTTTTTGATGTGGTGACATGAGTGGCTTCGCCGACAGCGATATTTGGTTTTCAGATGGTGTTGTTATCAACTCCCTTCACTAAGCGTGAAAAAAAGCGCGTTTTGGTAAGGTGTTTTTTGAGTAAAATCGAAAATTTAACAAAACTGTAACAAATCGAGTTGTTCGCCCTTCTATTAAGCGTGAAAAATCTTGTGTTTTGAACCCCATCTGAGATAAATACCGACCGCGACCATAAGTCTGAGTTAGGGTCACTTCTCTGGGGTTGGAGTTCTCCGGAGGACACCGTATCAAACAAGGTAGGTGGTGAAACTCCACCCACCATATTGAGTGATGACAACTTCAATGAAACGGTGTGAAGAGATATATAAGGTCTAACGAAATGTGATGCTCTATCAAAGGATGTCGAGTTTCATTCCGTCTCTGCATCAGACAGGAGTTATCAAGGGGGTTGAAGTAAGAAAACAAGCGCTTTGCCGAACAGTAATTCTTTTGCGAATTTGCGGTTTTCTCTTGACGATTTGCGAGAATACGAATATAATTAAAATGTTATTTTATGCCAATGCAACGGAGGTCTGCGATGAACGGATATGCAAAAGCCGAAATAATGGCGGAGCGTTGGAATGTATCAGTACGTCAAGTACAGTTACTTTGTCAACACGGTAAAATTGAGGGAGCGTCTAAGTTTGGTAATGCGTGGGCAATACCAGAAAACACACCCAAACCCACACGCACAGGAAAATATAAGCCCGGTCGCAAGCCAAAAGAATGAGAAATCACAAAATGACGTTAAAAATAACAGGGCATTTAAAACATTTTTCGGGAGGAGAACACAATGGCACGGGCTGATTTGCTCAAAAAGCTATTTAGCAATTTTAAGACGAACGACCGAGAGGGGTTTGTTCGTATTGCCAATGAAATTATAGAAGACGAGCGCAAAAAGAATCACGGGATACTCGCCGATGAACTCCGTAAAATTATAAATAACGGTTCTTCTTTCGCGCCTAAAAGCGTTTCTGCTCTTGCGACACCTCATGCAAATGGCAATGAGCGTAGCCCTGCCTTGTATGAAATAATTTATCCCGACAAGACTTTATCCGATGTTGTTCTTACTGCCGAAAATAAAATAAAAATCGAACAAGTAATTCGAGAATTTTCCAACTGGGATGTTCTTATGAGTAACGGTGTCCACCCCACTCGTCGGGTTTTGTTTTATGGTCCGCCGGGGTGTGGTAAAACAATAACAGCGGGGGCAATAGCCGCCGAAATAGGGCTTCCTCTTTTGTATGTTCGCTTTGACGCTATTATATCGTCATACTTAGGTGAAACAGCGGGAAACATTCGGAAAGTATTTGATTTTGTTAATGGCGAAAGTTACGTTATGCTTTTTGATGAATTTGATGCAATAGCAAGGAGCCGCAACGACCAGTTTGAACATGGTGAAATCAAACGTGTTGTGAATACATTCTTACAGCAAATAGACAATTTCAAAGGTCGTTCGCTAATTATAGCGGCAACTAATTTTGAACAGTCTCTTGACTATGCCATATGGCGTAGATTCGACAGCACGTTACGTTTCGATATGCCTAATAATAACGAAAGACATGCGCTGTTTAATTTGAAATTAAAACAATTTAAGGGTTCAGACAACATAATAACAGAATTCTCTTCGGATATGGAGAACTTTTCACACGCCGACGTAGAAAGGGCAGCGCTCGCAGTTATAAAACAATGTATTCTCGATGGCAGACGAATGTATACAAAAAAGGATGTTGAGCAGGCGATTAGTCAACAAAAGGAATTGGTATCGCTACGAAAAACTCAATATCGAACGGAGGGCTAATTCTTGATGGATAATCAACACATTGAAATAGCAAGAGAAGATATTCGTGACATAGAATATGCATTTCGCTCTAATCCGAGTATTCCTAAACCGCCGCAACGTAATCGCGGTGGTCATGGGAGTGCGCTAAAAAATGCTTTGGCGAATACTGTTTCAAACATCATAAATAACAGGCGCGAAATCGGTGTTGATACTGAGGCTCTGATTGTTATTGAATTATCGAGCGGCGAAGCAATGCCTAGCGTAGAAATATTGCAGAGTAAATTTAACCTTGAAATTGTTGAAGAAACGAAAAGTGGCGATTGTACAAAATTTGTAGTTCAATTTGCAAGCAAAAACGACATCTTGATTTTTGAAAATGAACGTGCATTGTGGGAATCTGACTCCACACAGAATTCTGACGTTCTTACAGTCGCTCAGAGACGCGATTTATTCGCTTGCATTGAAAGCATAAGGGCGGTATCTCCAGAAGATAGGACTGGAAAGCGTTTGGCGGATGCTATTGAAAATGATGCGTTGCCAGACGGATTGTTTACTGTTGATATTGATGTGTGGTTCGACGGCGATATTTCAAAACGCATCAACATAGAAAAACAGATTAAAAGTGCGCTTGGAACAAGCGGCAGCACATTGCTCGGAGACCTGTTCGTTTTACCCAACCTACTTCTCGGCAGAGCAAGGGTGAACCGTTTTACTCTTGAAGCTTTACGAAAACTTGACCTTGTTGCACAGATTGATCTCCCAATAGGTACATTATCAACAGAACAATGTGAATTATATTCAGCAGATTTTATTCCTACGGTTGATGATACTCTCGACGAAAACGCCCCTGTTGCATGTGTAATTGACTCCGGGGTGTTTACTGGAAATCCTCTTTTGTCCAATCTTATCGTTGCTGAGGAGGATTTCGACCTAACAGAAAATACTACCGCCGACCTCAACGGTCACGGAACAGGAACTGCTGGAATTGTTGCATACGGAAGTTTTGAGAATTTTGACAAGGAGAATCAAGTTTTTAAGCCGCTTGTGCGAATTTATAACGCAAAAGTTATGCATAATGAAAGCATTTGGAATACCCCGGTCTTTCCCGAAGATAAGCGTCCAGAAGAAATAGTTGATAAAGCTATTCGATTTTTCCACGATACATACGGTTGTCGCGTATTTAATCTGTCAGTGGGGTTCTTGGAACGCGTTTACAACGGTGGAAGACAAATGGCGTGGGCTTCATTGTTGGACAAGCTTTCGCGGGAACTTGACATTGTCATTGTAATTAGTGCGGGAAATGTCACAAGCCCTAACGAACCACTGTTTACTGATAGAAACACACTAATGGAATCAACACGCAATCAGCTTATTAGTGATAAGCATCGGCTGATTGACCCCGCTACATCTGCGCTTGGTATAACTGTCGGCTCAATAACCCGATACTCTGAACCTGAATCGTTTCCAAACAGAGTAACTCCGCTTTCTGTTGGAAAATCAGGCTATCCATCCGCTTTTACTCGTACTGGCGAAGGCGTTAGCGGTGCAATTAAGCCGGAATTTGTTGATTATGGCGGCAATTACGCATTATCACAATTAGCGGGAAAAACTTCGTGGACTCCAAATCGCGCACTTAACGAACCGACTCTTAACAATACCATAGACAAGGTTTTAAAAGGTTGGCAGGGAACGAGTTTTGCCGCCCCGCACGTTACTCATATCGCAGCACGATTACAACGTGCTTTGTACGACCAATTAGACATTGAGCCGTCGGCCAATCTTATTCGCGCATTATTGGCGAGTTCTGCCCGATATGTTGAGCGGGACTGGCTTGATTCTGTTGTTCCAGTTGATTGCGATGGCAAAACAAGACGAACGCAAGAATGGCGTTTAAGATTAAGTGGATATGGCAAGGTAGATGACACAACCTTGTTTACCGACCGCAATCACGTTACCTTATTTACCGAAGATATATTAGATTTGCGTCAAATCCATTTGTATAAAATTCCGATTCCTACAGAATTCTTAAAACTTGACGCGACGAAACGTATAGCTATTGGATTTGCTTATAATCCACCAACGCGGTTGAGTCGAAAAGACTACATCGCAAATAGCCTTTGGTTTGAAGTATTCAGACGAATAGATGTCGAAAAATTGCTTGATTGGAAAGGCAAGAAAGAGAAGGCAGAGGATGATGCCGCAGAGCAGGCAATGAAGAATTTCGCATCTATACATGGTGCAAAGGATTTTCTGCCCGGATATACGGAAGTTATGAAATCAACGTTACAACAACGGGTATGGGAAAAGGGAGCAAGAGGCGGCGGCGATTTGCTTTGGGATGACAATGAACCGTTTATTTTTGTACTCGTAACAGGCAAAGCAAGATTTAAGCATCCCGACGAACAAGTAGCTCAACCATATGCAATGGCAATTACATTTTCTTATGAAAGTGAAGCTGATATTCAACTTCGTCAAAAATTGAGTGAACAAGTTAGAATTAAACAGCGCGAACAAATTAGAACACGCGCGCAGGTGCAAGTATAATAGCTTTTTTATAGGAGCCTAGCGAACATGACCAACAAAAAACTCAAAAACTTAAAAGATAGGCTTTGGCAAGGCGCTGACCAGCTTCGCGCTAATTCCGGCTTGAAATCTACCGAATACGCAACGCCTATCTTGGGGCTTATCTTCCTGCGCTTTGCTCAAAGCAAGTACAGCCAATATGAAGCCGCCATCAACGCCGAGTATGAAAAGACCAAAGGCTCCCGCGCCGAGCGCCCGATACATGAAATCGCGATTGAAAAATGCGGATATTATTTGCCGGATGAAGCTAAATTCGATTACTTGCTTAACTTGCCGGAATCGGAAAACCTTGCAGAGAAAACCAAAACGGCGATGGAGGAAATCGAAAAATACACCACCGAGCTTGCCGATACCCTGCCGAAAGACGTTTATTACAGCGTCAACAGCGAGGACGACCCGCTTGTATTGGCGAAGCTGTTCAAAGTATTTAAAGATATTCCTACCGATGTGAGCCTTGATATTTTCGGCGAAATATACGAATACTTCCTCGGCGAATTTGCGCTTGCCGAAGGTCAGGGCGGTGGCGAGTTCTTCACACCGTCGACTGTTGTTCGCTACATGGTCGAGGTACTTGCGCCTACCGATGGAGAGATATTTGACCCTGCTTGCGGTAGCGGCGGTATGTTTGTTCAAGCAGCTCATTATATCGCCAAGCACGCTGCCAAAGGCAATGATATAAATCTCCGAGCTTATGGTGTAGAAAAGATTATTGCAACGGTAAACCTCGCAAAAATGAACCTTGTTTTGAATAATATACGCGGCAGTATTACATACGCAAACTCCTATTACCGCGACCCATACGACAGCTTCGGTAGATTCAACTATGTTATGGCGAATCCACCGTTCAACGTGGACGATGTGGAACTTGATCAAGTTAAGCCGCAGCCGCGTTTCAATACATACGGCGTACCGCAAAACAAAACGAAAAAGGCGAAAGGCGATGCGAAAGAAACCGTTCCCAATGCCAATTATCTGTGGATTAACCTGTTCGCTACATCGCTCAATGAAAATGGGCGCGCCGCGCTTGTTATGGCAAACTCCGCTTCCGATGCCGGACACAGCGAAAAGGACATCCGCATTAAGCTGATTGAAAGCAGCGTTATCAGCCAGATGGTGACGCTGCCGACCAATATGTTCACGTCCGTGACCCTGCCCGCAACACTGTGGTTTTTTGACCGCGCCAAGCCGCGCAAGGACGAAATCCTCTTTATCGACGCGAGAAATATTTTTACTCAAGTAACCCGCGCCCATCGTAAGTTTTCCGATGGGCAAATCAAGAATCTTGCAATCATCAGTCGTTTGTACGAGGGTAAAGCGGACGAGTTCGCCGCGCTGCTTAATGAATACCGCGCCGAGCTCGCCGCTGCGCCGGAGAACTCCGACGACGAAGATATAAAACCCAAAGTCTACTGGCAGGAGCAAATTAATTGGCTGACCTCACGCTTCCCTGATGGCAAATACGTTGACGTTATCGGACTTTGCAAAGCGGCGAAATTAGAAGGCGAGGACGGCATCATCGACCAAGACTATTCGCTCAACCCCGGTCGCTATGTCGGCGTAGTGATTGAGGACGACGGCATGACCGAGGACGAGTTCAAGTTGGAAATGAAGCTGTTGAATGTGGAGTTTTTAACTTTGAACGATGAAGCGCAGAAACTTGAAAGGAAGATTGTGGAGAATCTACGGTCGTTGGTGGGGAGCATATGAGGTTTGATAATGTCGTGAAAATATATAGACCCAATACGACATCCAGAAGTTATATGACCGAAATGGATGGCTTAAGATGTGTGCATTACGGAGATATATACAAAAATTATACTGGCAGAGAATTGAAAAGCTCCGATATTATTAACTCAATTTCTATAGAATTTCCTGAAAGCAAAATTATAAGACAAAATGCAATTATCATTGCTGATGTGTCGGAAACAATAGATGATTGGGGTCATGTGACTTTTATTAAGTTCGATGGAACTCCTTATATAAATGGCACCCATACATTTGCTATTGTTTGTGATTGTGAAACCACATTGAAATATTTGTTTTATTATTTTAGAAATGATGCAAGCATTAAAACGCTCAGGCAATTTTTGACTGGTGTTACTGTATTTCAAATGAGTATAAAGTCATTAAGCAGCTTTAAGCTCGAACTGCCCCCGCTCCCCACCCAAACCCGCTTCGCCGAAATCCTCTCCGCCTACGACGACGCCATCGAAAACAACAACCGCCGTATTGTCCTGCTCGAAAAGGCGGCACGGGAGCTTTACCGTGAGTGGTTCGTGCGGTTTCGGTTTCCGGGGCATGAGGACGCGGAGTTTATGAATGGGCTGCCGGAGGGGTGGGATGTTGTATCGTTTGGAAGCCTTGCTTATATAATCGATGGCGACCGTGGCGTTAATTATCCCAAACAGGATGAGTTTTCACCAGAAGGATATTGTTTGTTTCTTAATGCGGGAAATGTTACAAAAAACGGATTCGATTTCAACAGTAACGCATTTATAACAGAAGAAAAAGACAAGATATTACGCAAAGGTAGACTTGTTCGCAATGATATTGTTCTTACAACACGCGGAACCGTGGGCAATGTTGCGTTTTTCAACAAGTATATTCCGTATGAAGTTATGAGGATAAATTCCGGCATGGTTATTCTACGCGATTCAAGCGAAGTGTCCCCAGAGTTTCTATACATTACACTGCGGAGCGATTCCATCCAAAAAATGATTGAATTATATTCTTCCGGGTCAGCGCAACCGCAATTACCGATAAAGGATATGCGAAAAATGAGAATTATTAAACCGACTGTTGAAATTTTGTCGAGATTTACTGATATTGTCAGTGATATGTTAAGTCAATCAGCATTATTGCATAACCAATCCCAAAACCTCGCCCGTCAGCGTGATTTGCTTCTGCCACGCTTGATGAGTGGAAAGCTGGTGGTGCAAGCTCGATGAAACTAAAAACGATAGTACCGTTACCCCCAGAGGACTATATTTACAACCTTGGAGTTATCGCTTACTCTATCGGATATTTAGAATGGGGTTTATTAGGTGATTTGGTTAAGCATGATGATAAGCTACCAGATAAACTAAAATCTTCATATTTGGTTTCGCAGTCAACAGGACAAATAGCTGATTTGCTTATAAACGAAAAACATCTATCGTTGGTTTGTGATGAGGATTTACGCAACAGAATGAGAGAGTTTGGTAACATTCTTAAAACTATCGTGAAAACACGAAACAGTGTTATGCACGCTCGTCCTGCAACTTTTCCAAACGGAGAACAAGGTTTATATCGTTGGACAAAGAAAGAGCAAATGATGATAGACGATTCTTTGGTGGTAAAATTAAACGAAGATATTCAAGACGCTGTCAGGAAAGATTCAAAATTACGAAGTGTATAAACTGGGAGGTATAGCACATGGCAAAAATCATCACCGAAGAGATGATAGAAAAAGCCGCTATTGAGCTGCTTGTAGCGGAGTATGCTCCTCATTACACGCATCTTGATTGCTATACCGCTCAGCCCGAAACCCTGCCCGACGGGACAGGGCGACATGACAAAAAACAAATTGTTTTGCCGGAAGTCATTTTTGAAAAGCTCAGCGCTCTCAACCCGGACATTCCCGAAGAAGTCATAAAACGCACAGCGGAGGAGCTTTGTCGCAATGCCTACGGTGACCCGTTGGAAGATAATTACCACCGTTATCAAAAAATCCGTAACGGAATCCCGGTTACGTTTAAGAAGGACGGGCGTGAAGCAAAAGGTTTGCTACGTCTGATTGATTTCAACATGCCTGAAAACAACAGTTTCATCGTTACCTCTCAGATGTGGATTCGCGGCGAAGTCCATTGGCGCAGACCCGACCTGATCATTTTCGTCAACGGCTTATCTCTTGTATTTATTGAGCTTAAAAACTCCAATATAAATGTAAAAAATGCCTATGACAAAAACTTGACTGATTATCGGCGGGATATTCCGGGGTTATTTAACTACAATCAGATATGCGTCCTCTCTAACGGTATGGAAACCCGGATCGGCAGTTTTTCAGCGGGCTATGAGCATTTCTTTGAGTGGTTGAAGCTTTCGGATGAAAAGGAGAACCCCGACCGCAAGGCGATTAAGGACGATTGCATCAGCCTTGAATATTTCTTGCGTGGGTTATGCAGACCGGACATGTTGCTTGATTATATAGAAAATTTTATTCTTTTTGACCAGCGCAAGGGTGGCATTATAAAAAGCAAAATCATCGCCAAGAATCATCAGTTCCTCGGGACGAATAATGCTTTTCATGCTTTTGAGAAGCGTGAAGAGCTTAAAGGTAAACTCGGCGTGTTTTGGCATACGCAGGGTAGTGGTAAAAGCTATTCTATGGTCATGCTGGCGCGAAAGATTAAGTGTAAATGCGTCGGGAACTTTACATTTCTAATTGTTACCGACCGTGATGACTTGGATGGACAGATATACAAGACATTCCTACGTTCCGGATTTATGACTGCCGAAGAGAAAGTTCAGCCAGCCTCTGCTTCTAAGCTCAGAGAAGAACTCGCTACCAATAAAAGTATATTATTTACCCTTATTCATAAATTCCGATACGATAAAGGCAAAAAGTATCCGCTTTTACACGATGGCGCCGGTAAGGAAGTCATAGTATTTGTGGACGAGGCTCACAGGACACAGTACAAGGATTTAGCCGAAAATATGCGTAACGGATTGCCCTATGCGCATTACATCGCTTTCACAGGAACGCCGCTGCTTGGCAGCAAGCGTCTTACAAACTCATGGTTCGGTGATTATGTAAGCGAATACAATTTCGCAGATTCTGTTAAGGACAATGCTACAGTGCCGCTTTTTTATGTAAAGCGTGTGCCGGAGGTCGTGCTTGGGAACGAGTTCCTCAACGATGACTTCACTGAGATATTGGAAAGCGAAAACCTGACAGAAGCGGAACAAAAGCGGCTTGAAAACGCATACTCAAAGGAGCTTGAAATCATCAAGCGCGATGACGTGCTGGAAGCGGTAGCGCAACATATTGCTTATCATTTCCCACGCCGTGGTTTTCGGGGTAAGGGCATGGTGATAGCAGTAGATAAGTTCACCGCCGCCAAGCTGTACGATAAGGTGACTTTTCACTGGCGGGAAGAAATAAAGAAGCTGAACTCCACTATTATGAAAACAGAGGACGAAGCCGAAAAGCTCAGTATTAAAGAGACTGTAGATTATATGCGCAAGGTGGACATGGCGGTCGTCATCAGCGAAGATGCCGATGAGGAAGAAAAATTCAAAAAAGAGGGATTATCCATCTTGCCGCACCGCAAGCGCATGAACGAAGTTGACGAACACGGCGCAGATATTGAGGACAACTTCAAAGATCCGAATCACCGGCTGTCGCTTGTGTTTGTTTGCGCTATGTGGCTGACAGGATTTGATGCGCCATCGGTGTCTACTTTGTATTTAGATAAGCCGATGAAGGGTCACACCTTAATGCAAACCATCGCGCGGGCTAACCGCGTTTTCCCCGGCAAGGAAAATGGTCTCATTGTTGATTTTCTCGATGTATTTAAATATCTGAAACGCGCCCTCGCTGATTATGCTTCCGATGAGGAAGGTCTTGTGCCTGTCAAAAATATAGACCTTTTACTTGAACAATTAAACGAAGCGATTGAGTTGACGCTTGAATTCTGCTTGAAACAGGGGATTGACTTCAGCCGTGTAGTAACCGAAGATGATGTATTCCATAACTTGTCGTTTTTCTATGATTATGCAAATACTATTGTCGCTAATGATGAAGTTCGCAACGAGTTTAAGGTGCTTTCCAATACGGTTGACAGCTTATATGAATCCCTGTGCCCGGACATTTTTAAGATGGATTTTGATGCACGATACAAAGATGCGATCATGTATTTACGCGGCATAGTGGAAGGTCAAATCAGACCTGAAAGACTTGAAAGTGCAAAGTATAAGATAAATGAACTTCTTGACCAAAGCGTAATGGTTGCTGAGGAGACAGCTGCATACATCATTAATGAAAGCGGAAAAGAAATTGATATATCTAAAATAGATATTGGCGAGTTGCGTGATATATTCAAACGCATGAAAAATCGCAATCTTGAAATCGCTAATCTCCGTGAACATATTGAAAAAAAGATCGAGCAAATGCTTCATAAAAATGTCACCCGTTCCGATTTCG
>Ga0209628_10003514_pt1 | contig 11029 bp, 7 predicted proteins | sample TergutCu122P4_FD_187285 | JGI IMG/M metagenome (GOLD analysis project Ga0209628, IMG submission 187285) | Cubitermes ugandensis P4 segment gut microbial communities from Kakamega Forest, Kenya - Cu122 P4 (SPAdes) (version 2) | ecosystem: Host-associated > Arthropoda: Insects > Digestive system >...
CTGCCCTTCGGAACGTATCAGGGCAACTCGAAAGAAGCGCTTGCATCGGCCATTCGGGTGATGAAAGAAACACATGCCGATTGTATCAAAATTGAAGGAGGGGCGGAAATACAGGAGTCGATCGTCCGTATCCTGAGCGCTGGCATCCCAATTATGGGACATCTGGGTCTGACGCCGCAGTCTATCAATAAATTTGGCACCTTTGCCGTACGCGCCCGCGAAGAAACGGAAGCCCGGAAATTAATCGAAGATGCTCACCTTTTAGAGGACTTGGGATGCTTTGCAATCGTACTCGAAAAAATTCCGGCCAAATTAGCGGCCAAGGTAGCCAAAGAACTAAAAATACCGATCATCGGCATTGGCGCCGGTGGGGGTGTCGACGGGCAAGTATTGGTCATGCATGATATGCTGGGTATCAATCAGGATTTTTCGCCGCGTTTCCTGCGGAGATATGCAAATCTGTATGAGATTATTTCCAATTCAGTGCAATCATACATCAAAGACATTAAGAAAGGGGACTTTCCAAACGAAAAAGAACAGTACTGATTAGGAGTCAGGAGTCAGGAGTCAGGAGTCAGGAGTCAGGAGTCAGGAGTCAGGAATCAGGAATCAGGAGTCAGGAATCAGGAATCAGGAATTAGGAGTCAGGAGTCAGGAGTCAGGAGTCAGGATGTAGGGGCGACGTTTGGTCGCCCAACCCCGAAGGGGCGACGTTTGGTCGCCCAACCCCGAAGGGGTGACATGATTATAGGAATCATAATTGTTTTTATATGGCAAAAGAATTAACATCACGGCATGAGAATTATGCGCAATGGTATCAGGATTTGGTTATAAAAGCGGATATGGCGGAAAATTCTGCCGTCCGTGGCTGTATGGTCATCAAACCCTATGGATATGCGATCTGGGAGAAAATGCAACGCACTTTGGACGATATGTTCAAAGAATCGGGACATCAGAATGCTTATTTCCCACTACTCATTCCCAAGTCGTTTATGAGCCGCGAAGCCAGCCATGTGGAGGGTTTTGCCAAAGAATGTGCTGTTGTGACACATTATCGCTTGAAAAACGATCCGGGCGGGAGTGGTGTGATTGTTGATCCTGCTGCCAAGTTGGAAGAAGAACTGATTATCCGTCCAACATCCGAAACAATCATCTGGAATACCTATAAAAACTGGATCCAATCCTACCGCGACCTGCCGATTCTGATTAACCAATGGGCAAATGTGATGCGTTGGGAGATGCGGACGCGTTTGTTTCTGCGAACAGCCGAATTTCTATGGCAGGAAGGACATACCGCTCATGCTACAAGCAAAGAAGCAGAAGAAGAGACGTTGAAGATTTTAGATATCTATGCCAATTTTGCAGAAAACTTCATGGCTATTCCGGTCATCAAAGGGATTAAGACTGCCAGCGAACGTTTTGCTGGCGCTTTAGAGACCTACTGCATTGAAGGACTGATGCAAGACGGAAAGGCGTTACAATGTGGTACGTCCCATTTCCTCGGACAAAATTTCGCAAAGGCTTTTGACGTGAAATTTATTAACCGAGAAAATAAAGAAGAATTAGTCTGGGCGACGTCGTGGGGCGTTTCCACCCGACTGATTGGCGCTTTAATCATGACTCATTCGGATGATAACGGATTGGTTCTGCCGCCTAACCTGGCGCCTTATCAGGTGGTCATCGTGCCTATTTATAAAAATGACGAACAACTGTCACAAATTAATGAAAAGGCTGAAAGTCTAATCGCAAAATTGAAAGCATTGGGTATCAGTGTCAAATATGATAATGCTGATAACAAGAAACCGGGGTGGAAATTTGCTGAATATGAATTGAAGGGCGTACCGGTACGTTTGGCGATGGGTGCTCGCGACCTCGAAAACGGGACGATTGAAGTTGCCCGCCGCGATACGTTAACGAAAGAAACGGTTTCGGTTGATAACATCGATTTGTATGTCAAAGACTTATTGACAACTATCCAGCATAACATTTTCAAAAAAGCCTACGACTATCGCGCATCCGTCATCCGTCCGGTCGATTCTTATGAAGAATTTAAAGTGGAGATAGAAAAAGGCGGTTTCCTGCTGGCGCATTGGGATGGCACACCTGAAACGGAAGAAAGGGTTAAAACCGAAACGAAAGCGACGATCCGTTGTATACCCTTAGCGGGAGACAAAACTCCCGGCGCCTGTATGGTTACCGGAAACCCTTCCGCACAACGCGTCATTTTTGCGCGGGCTTATTAAATATTCAAATACGATGTTAGCGTTTTTGTAAAAAAAATGCTCAGTTGTCTTGTATATTCGATAAAAATAGCATACTTTTGTCGATTATATTCGATGATAATAGGATGAATAAAGATTTAATAAAACAATTAATCTCTGAATATCAGCGCGAAGCAGCTAATGTTGATCTGATAGAACGGGATTATGTCATGGAAGACGAGCTTAATTATGTTTTAGTTGGGCTACGGCGTGCAGGGAAGTCGTATTTGATGTTTCGCCAGATACAACGGCTTTTAAAGCAAGGACATTTAATCGACGAAATACTGTATTTTAATTTTGAAGATGACCGTTTGATCGGTTTGGATATTGCAGATTTGGATTTGATAAAAATCTGCTATGAAGAAATGTACAACGTTAAACCGTTTTTTTTCCTCGATGAAATACAGATCATACCTGGATGGGAAAAATTTGCCCGTCGCTTGGCTGATAAAAATTTCCGTGTGTATATTACCGGCAGTAACGCAAAAATGCTGAGTAGTGAGATTGCTACCACACTCGGCGGACGGTACATGATTCGGCATGTTTATCCGTTTTCATTCAGGGAGTTATTACTTTGGGACGGCATTGATTGTAATGAAAATAATACTGTCTTTCGCTTCCATGCTGAGATAAACAAGGCTTTTGCTACTTATCTTCGCTTTGGTGGTTTACCTGAAACGGTGAAAGTGGAAAATAAACGCGAATGGTTGAGCAACTTATATCAAAAAATATTCTTTGGTGATTTGATTTCACGCTATCAAATTCGAAACGATTTTGCTTTACGTGTGCTCATTCGAAAAATTGCTGAAAGCGTAAAACAGCCTTCTTCGTTCAATCGCTTTGCCAACGTTGTGTCGGCATTAGGTAAAAAAATCAGTACCGATACAGTGATTGATTATTTAGGTTATTTGAAAGAATCGTGGTTAATATTTGCAGTCGAAAATTTTGCGGCAAAATTAGCTGATAAAGAAACGAATAAAAAGTATTATTTCATTGACAATGGGATTCTAAATTTATTTTTACTTGACCCGCAAACTTCGCTTTTAGAAAATTTGGTTGCGATTCAACTGCGTCGTTTATTTGGCGAGGAGGTTTATTTTTACAACCATGGTGTGGAGGTCGATTTTTATGTGCCTGAAAGTCAATTAGCCGTGCAGGTTTGTTACAATTTGAGCGATGTCGAAACGAGTAAACGTGAAATAAATGCCCTTTTGCAATTTTCGAAGCGTACAGAAATAAAAAAAATGCTTATCATTACAAAAGACGAGGAACGTGTTATTGTGGAAAACACGTTGACGATTGAAGTGATACCAGCATGGAAATGGTTGATAAATAGTGGTTTATAAAGATATAAATGATGGAAATAAAAACGTATAATCATCCGGACAGGGCTTCTTGGGGAGCCATTCAACAACGATCGGAGTTGGATGTGTCAGCATTGTTTGAAGCTGTGCAATCCGTCATCAATGACATTAAAAAGGGAGGCGATGAGGCTGTTCGTCGATATGGCGAGCGATATGATAACGTCTATGTGACCGAATTGCAGGTTTCGGAAGATGAAATCATTGAAGCTGAAACCTTGCTTTCTGACGAATTAAAACAAGCTATTCTTCAGGCTTATCGAAATATTGAAAAATTCCATGCTTCTCAGCAATTTGAGGGGAATAAGGTGGAAACAATGACAGGTGTGACTTGCTGGCAAAAAGCCGTTGCCATCGAGAAAGTCGGTTTATATATCCCAGGAGGAACAGCGCCGTTGTTTTCGACCGTTTTGATGTTGGCTGTGCCTGCTAAAATTGCTGGATGTCAGGAGATTGTACTTTGCACGCCACCAAACCGCGAAGGGAAAGTGCATCCAGCCATTCTATTTGCTGCAAAAGTGTCCGGTGTCGGAAAGATTTATAAAGTCGGCGGTATTCAGGCGATTGCTGCCATGACGTATGGCACTGAAAGTATACCGAAAGTTTTTAAGATTTTCGGACCCGGAAATCAATATGTGGTTGCCGCAAAACAGCTTGTCAGTTTGACTGATGTAGCTATTGATATGCCGGCAGGTCCTTCGGAAGTGGAGATTATCGCCGATGAAACGGCTAATCCGGCTTTTATAGCCTCCGATTTTCTTTCACAAGCCGAACATGGCGTTGACAGCCAGTCCGTTTTGGTGACAACTTCGGAGTCGTTAGTTGAAGTTGTTAAAAAAGAAATCGAGCGACAACTGACTATATTACCCCGATGTCACTTTATCGAACAATCGTTAGCGCATAGCCGAATTGTTATCCTCAAAGATAATGACGAAATAATTGAATTTACTAATCAATATGCACCAGAGCATCTGATTATTCAAACAGTTGATTATAATGATATTAGTAATCGGATAATCAATGCAGGCAGCGTTTTTCTTGGCGCTTATACGCCTGAAAGCGCTGGCGACTATGCCTCAGGGACTAACCATACGCTACCGACAAAAGGTTACTCCAAAATGTATAGCGGCGTTAATGTAGACAGTTTTATAAAAAAAATAACCTTTCAGGAGATTACCAAACAAGGATTGGAATTGTTAGGGCCTACCATTGAAATTATGGCGGAAGCCGAACATTTGGAAGCCCACAAAAACGCCGTCTCTTTACGGTTAGAATCAATACTACTTTCAACAATAAAAAATTTGTCGGTTCTGAATATTTAATGTAATTTTGCGGCTTGTTTTATTAAAAAAAATTATAATTTTTGCTTTATGGAAAACGTAATTTATTGTGTATTAGGGGCGTCATTAGTTGCGCTGGGTTTTGCTTATTTCTTTTTTAGACAAGTAATGACAGAGAGCGAGGGTACTGATACGATGAAAGAAATTGCTTCGTATGTTCGCAAAGGGGCAATGGCTTATCTGAAACAACAGTACAAAGTGGTATTAATGGTATTTCTTGTCCTTGTTGCGTTCCTTTGTGTACTTTCTTATGTACTTGAAGTTCAGAACGGTTGGGTTCCTTTTGCCTTCCTCACCGGCGGATTCTTCTCCGGTTTGGCTGGATTTCTCGGCATGAAAGCTGCGACTTATGCTTCTGCGCGTACGACTAATGCAAGCCGTCGTTCACTCAACAGCGGTTTGAAAGTGGCATTCCGTGCAGGTTCGGTCATGGGATTAACTGTGGTGGGATTGGGATTATTAGACATCTCACTGTGGTTTATCATTTTGAATAAGTTTTTATTGTCATTTCACCCTGACCCAGCATCTGTCAGCGCCTCACAAAAATTGGTTTTCATTACGACGACGATGTTGACTTTCGGTATGGGTGTTTCCGTACAAGCATTGTTTGCACGTGTCGGTGGCGGTATCTATACGAAGGCTGCCGATGTGGGCGCCGACTTGGTCGGTAAAGTTGAAGCCGGCATTCCTGAAGATGACCCGCGTAACCCCGCTACTATTGCTGATAATGTGGGCGATAACGTAGGCGATGTTGCCGGTATGGGTACCGACTTGTACGAAAGCTATTGCAATGCTATTTTGGCGTCAGCCGCTCTGGGCGCAGCCGCTTTTTTTACCGTCGGCTACGAGATGCAGTTGAAAGCGATGTTTGCACCTATGCTCATCGCTGCATTGGGCGTTTTACTTTCCGTTATGGGTATTTTCTTAGTTCGCACACACGAAGGCGCTGGCATGAAACAATTGCTTCGTGCTATAGCTAAAGGCGTGAATATTAGCGCTGTTCTGATTGCTGTCGGAACGTTTGCCATCTTTTACTTTTTACAAATTCAAAATTGGGTGGGCATCGCATTTTCGGTAGTCATCGGTTTATTAGCCGGCGTAGTTATCGGACAATCGGTCGAATATTACACTTCTCATTCATATAATCCCACAAAACGGGTGGCAGAAGCTGGAAAAACAGGACCTGCTACCGTCATCATTTCGGGTCTTGGCTTGGGTATGATGTCCACAGCCATACCTGTTCTTACCGTTGGCTTAGCGATTATGATGTCTTTCCTTACGGCGATTAATTTTGATGTAACCCACATGTTAGAAGCCAAAAATCTGAGTCTTGGCTTGTATGGCGTTGGTATCGCTGCCGTCGGTATGCTTTCCACACTGGGTATCACCTTAGCGACTGACGCATACGGCCCGATTGCCGATAATGCTGGTGGAAATGCCGAGATGAGCGGATTGGAACCCGAAGTGCGCAAACGCACGGATGTGCTTGATGCCCTTGGAAATACTACTGCTGCAACCGGTAAAGGATTCGCTATCGGTTCGGCAGCTTTAACCGGTCTGGCGCTGTTAGCTTCCTATATTGAAGAAGTAAAAATCGGGTTACATCATGCTGTCGAAAAGGGCGTTGAGTTCTTCCAGGTAACTGGTGTTCAGGCAGATAAAGCAACGATTGTAGACCTGTTAAATTATTACCAAATCAACCTGATGAATCCGAAAGCGTTAGTTGGCGTTTTCATCGGTTCGATGATGGTCTTTATTTTCTGTGGTTTGACCATGAATGCTGTTGGACGTGCCGCCCAAAAAATGGTGCAGGAAGTACGTCGTCAGTTCCGTGATATTAAAGGTATCCTTACCGGCGAAGCCAAACCGGATTATGCCCGTTGCGTTGAAATATCGACCAAAGGTGCACAAAAAGAAATGATGCTTCCGTCATTGCTGACAGTTGCGGCTCCTATTATTACCGGTCTGATTTTCGGTGTGGCAGGTGTCATGGGCTTGTTAGTAGGTGCATTAGGTTCAGGTTTTGTATTGGCTATCTTTATGGCTAACTCAGGCGGCGCTTGGGATAATGCCAAGAAATATGTCGAAGATGGAAACTTCGGCGGTAAAGGATCAGATGTACACAAAGCCACAGTAGTCGGCGATACGGTAGGCGATCCCTTCAAGGATACGTCCGGCCCATGCTTAAATACGCTGATTAAACTGATGAGCATCGTCGCAATCGTAACGGCAGGGCTTACAGTTGCTTATAGCTTATTATAGTTATCAGGGATCAGGGATCAGGAATCAGGGATCAGGAATCAGGGATCAGGAATCAGGGATCAGGGATCAGGAATCAGGGATCAGGAATCAGGGATCAGGAATCAGGGATCAGGGATCAGGAATCAGGGATCAGGAATCAGGGATTTTTTTTCATGTTGACGCCCATGTCCCGTTAGGGACAAAATATTGGTAGAAGAGAGATGCTAAAACAATTTAGCGTGCCATAGGTACGCAATTAGGAGGTTGCGTACCTACGGCACGCTGATTGGATAGATACCGTTTTCTAACAATATTCAATCCCTACGGGATAATAAAATCCGATCCGTGTGATCCGTGTGCAATAAATACGAATAAACAAAGGAAAATGAGTCGAATAATCCTGTTTTTTCTCTTATCAGCGTTCTCAATAATGGCCTATGCCGACCGGCGTCCGGTTATTGGCATATCCGATACGCATAAGGAAGCGACGAATGCCTCTGTTCCCCGTTCGTATGTCGATGCCGTATTGCAGGCAGGAGGTATTCCTGTTGTCATTCCATTGATCCATGATGAAAATGAGATGATCGAATTAATCAACGCGTTGGATGGCATCATTTTTACTGGTGGAGAAGATTTTGACCCCGCTTATTATCATGAACGTCCCATTCCACAGATGGGAAAAGTCAATGCCCCACGGGACAAGTTCGACCTCAATCTCATCCGCCTATCCGCCGAACGAAGTGTTCCCATCCTGGGCATATGTCGTGGGATGCAACTCATCAATATTGCCTTTGGAGGCACTCTGTATCAGGATTTACCGACTCAATACAGAGATAAAACCATCCGTCATCGTCAAACGCAACCGAACACTGAAGCGACTCATTCGGTCATCGTCGAAGAGAACACCTTTTTTGCGGATTTCGTGAGAGAAAAGACGTTGATGGTGAACAGTGCACATCATCAGGCAGCTAAGGATTTAGCTAAAGGTTTTCGTGTTGCAGGGAGGTCAACCGATCAAGTGGTGGAAGCCATTGAAAAGATTGATGATGATCATTGGATCTTAGGCGTTCAGTTTCATCCTGAAATGCGGGCAACCAAAGATATGGCGATGCGCCGGATTTTTCATCATTTCATCGAAGAAGCGCGTAACACTCAAAAACCGGTACGTCCTGAAAGACCGTTGATTGCATCACGACCGCAAAACGACCGCGCGCCTTCACGGGAAACATCAAAACCCGCGCCAACTCCTCCGCGAGAAATAATCTATCGGACCGTTGTTGATACGCTTTATAAATACATTCGCGACACCATCTATTTTCCGCTAAAGGCTGATACGGTTTTCATCACTTCAAAACCGGTTATTAAGCCGAAAGACACGGTATATATCACTTCAAAACCGGTCATTAAACCGGCCGACACCGTATATGTAACCGTTACCGATACAAAAACAATCTATGTTACGGATACGATATATATCACTCGACCAGAAGTGACCTGTCTTGACGGATCTGTTTCTGAAAGGACTGTTGAAGATGTAAAAAAAGACATTGTCTGTCCGGATTCGGTCGTATTAAAACAGGTCTCTACTATTGAAAGCGCTGAAAACAAGCCGCTTATTTTAGCATCCGACACATTAATTTTTACGCCCGGGGCAACTGTAGCTCCTGTTACAAAGAAATCCGATAGCTCGAAATCACAGCAGAAGAAAGCGGAAAAAGAAAAGGCCAAAGAAGAAAAAAAGAAAGCGGCAGAAAGAGAAAAACAACGCCAAAAAGCAAGGATTGAAAAGGCAAATCAAAGCGAGAAGAAAAAGGAAGAACAGGAGAAAAAAGATAAGGTCGACAAGAAATTAGCAAAAGCCCAAGAGAAGGAATTTATTAAACAGCAGAAAGAAAACGCGAAAATTGATAAAAAAGAATTAAAAGAGGCTAAGAAACAAGGGACATACGAAAAAGAATAACTTAATGTTTTCTGGACTCTTTTTCCCGCGTCCAATATACAGTCTTGCCCAACAGAGAAACACCCCAATAACCTCTTACGCGAAGACGGCCATCTTTTTCAAAACGCATGTACGTTTTGAATTTTCCACTTTTTCCCGGATAAATGATGCTTCCATTTTGCCATTCGTTTTCTTTTGTATTGAATGTCAACTCTTTCAAGAAAACCAAACCCTCAAATGCTTTTCCTTCTTTCTCATCAACCCAAATCAGCTTTCCTTCGTAGATGCCATCGCCGGCAGGATAGACATAAACTTGAGAAATGGCTTTTGAAAAAGGGTCGGCGGTAAGATAATAACCGACAATATCATCTGCTCGGTTTTGGGCAAAAGCTGTGCTTTGGATAAGAAATAAAAAGATAATCAAAAAGTTCCGGATGGATAACGGCATATTTAATTCTTTTTGGTTTTGAATTTCGGATGCGAAGGTAGAAAAAAAAATCAATTTTCTGCTTAATCGGACGCTTTTTCCAATATTTTACCTACTTTTGTCGAAAAATAACCCACATGATTTTAACCTATTTGTTGGAACAGTTTGATGTTTTCTTACTTACAATGACGCTATTGGCGGTTGTCGTTTTTGTAGCATTGTATTTTATTAACGCCGGTTACGGGATTACTTTCGATAAAAAATGGGGCTTCGCTATCAACAACAAAATCGCCTGGTTTTGCATGGAAATGCCCGTTTTTCTTTTGATGACCGTATTATGCCTTTCGTCTGCGCGTTTTTCACAATTCCATCTGTCCACGTCGCTAACGCCATTCATTTTTTTCGTTTTCTTTCAAATTCATTATGCCCGAAGAGCGTTTATCTATCCTTTTCTATTGCGAGGAAAAAGCCAAATGCCTGTTACGGTGATGTTGATGGGGATTGTCTTTAACGTTTGCAACGCTTTTATGCAAGGCGGATGGATTTTTCACAAATCGCCCGAGACCATGTATCCCGTTTCATGGCTTTTAACGCCGCAGTTTATCATCGGTTCAATGCTTTTTTTTGGCGGCATGTTGCTTAATATCCGGTCAGATAAAATTATTCGGAGCCTTCGGAAAGAGGGCGATTCGAAGCATTATCTGCCTTACCAGGGTTTATTTAAAAAAGTGACCTGCGCACATTATTTGGGCGAAATTGTTGAATGGACAGGTTTTGCCCTATTGACATGGTCTGTTTCGGGCGCTGTCTTTGCGCTTTGGACATTTGCCAACTTAACGCCTCGTGCTAATGCCGTTTATAAGACATACAAGTCAATTTTCGGCGAAGAAAAGATAAACAGCCTAAAACTGAAACGACTATTTCCGTATATTTATTAGTTTTCAGTTTTCAGTTGTCAGTTTTCAGCATTTTCAATCTACTGACAACTGACAACTGAAAACTGACAACTGAAAACTGACAACTGAAAACTGACAACTGAAAACTGAAAACTGACTATGTTATTTACCCCTGCTAAACTTGGTCCTTTGACGCTTAGAAACAGGACGATCCGATCTGCTGCATTTGAAGGGATGTGTCCGGGTAATCATCCCAGCGAGCAGTTATTGAACTATCACGCTTCGGTTGCGGCGGGAGGGATCGGAATGACAACGCTTGCTTACGCTTCCGTGACACGGAGTGGTCTGTCTTTTCCTCATCAGTTGTGGTTAAGGGAGGAAGCGATTCCCGATTTGCGGAAAATTACCGCTGCTATCCATCAGGAAGGGGCGGCGGCGGCTATTCAAATCGGTCATTGCGGTAACATGTCGAAAAAAAGTGTAGCGGGACAATTACCGATGTCGGCTTCTTGGGGCTTCAACATTTACTCGCCTACTTTTGTCAGAAAGATGCGCAAAGACGAG
>Ga0209628_10003515_pt1 | contig 11027 bp, 11 predicted proteins | sample TergutCu122P4_FD_187285 | JGI IMG/M metagenome (GOLD analysis project Ga0209628, IMG submission 187285) | Cubitermes ugandensis P4 segment gut microbial communities from Kakamega Forest, Kenya - Cu122 P4 (SPAdes) (version 2) | ecosystem: Host-associated > Arthropoda: Insects > Digestive system...
TTCGAGAAGGTTGGTAAACCGCTCTCGACACTGATTCCTGCGCCTGTTAAGGCTACTAATTTTTTCCTTTGTGCCATGATTATTAATGTATTAAATTGAAAAAATGAATTAAAATAACGGCGCAAAGTTACAGGTGATGAGTGTCATAGTATGACTTTCATCTTAAAGATTCGAGAGATTTTATTGCATCCTTATAAATCTCAATCAGTTTATTCCTCAAATGAACCGGTGCAATCACCTTCATACTTTGGCATTGCGACAACAATTCCATGATAAAGTCGTATGTAATTTTTACTTTGAGTCGGATTCTGAACTCACAGTCGTTGTCTATCAATATCTCCTGCGATTCGTGCAACGGAAACGATTCATTGTATTTTCCTCCCTGCGGCGTAAATGACAGTATCACTTCCTCTACTTCCTTATCCTCGTCCGAAAAAATACCAAATGAGTGTGCAAATTTCTCACCAACATTGTGTCCATACTTTTTCCAAAAATGGCTTCCGGTTACGTAAAGGTCTTGTATTCTGTCCAATCCCCATGTTTTGATACTTTCCTGTTCTTCCGGGCGACCTTCGATTTCGGCGGCAAGCAAATACCATCTGCCTTTGAACTCTTTCAGAGCGTAAGGTGCAACCCTTCTTGTGCGCTGTGGAGAACTGTCGTACTTGATATAAAAAAACTCCGTAACCAACGAGTTTTTAATGGCATGAATCAACGATGGCAAATGTTCCATGCCTCTTGATTTTCGTTTTTCCGTCAGCACAAAATCGGGCAGTTTCTTGTCCAAATGTAGCACACTCAACAAATTCAGCGGTTCCAACATCATTTCAATGTCCGACAAACCCTCGTCGTCCGAAATGTAATATCCATTATCTGCCTTTGAATAATTGATTTGAATGTAAAATTTATCCCGAATTTCCTTCAAATCTCTTCGTATGGTGCTTTTTGAAACTCCGACGCTATCGCCAAAGGCAATTCTTGTTTTGACGGCGTCAATCAGTTCGTCCATACTGATAAACTTCTTTCTTCTGACACGTTGAATGATAAACAAATAACGTTGAAGGTATCCTACTTTTGATGGCATAATGATTTTCTTTTTATGTTTTTCACAAAAATACTGTTTTTTGTGAAACCAAGAAACTATTTTTTGTGTTTTGCGCTTGAAATTCAAAATGGCTGGTTTCTCTTTCATTCGGCAAAAGTCTGTCGTACTGTGTAATGCCGGAATTTCAAATGCCGACGAAGGTTAGTTGTAACTTTCCTCTAACACTATTTGTTTTAGCGTATGTCCCAATTGAAATACTCAACTGAATGGGGTACAGTATCAATAAAATACAAATTACCATCTTTCCCTTTTAAAACATTGGCAGGACGGGCATCCTCAATAATATACACATCATTAGTCCAATATTTTAAGGTTTTACCTTCTAATCTGAAACCTCTATTGAAAAGATATTTATCAATTTCTTCTTGTGTAGCATTTCGACTTACATTAACATAGGGCTGTTCCATAACCATTGATGTAAATCCCTGTTTATTGTCCATAAATCCTTTAATATCGTATGCCACATTCGGAAATAATATATTATGAGCAGCCAATCGGTCAATAAATGCTAATAGATTTATTTTGTGTTCCGTCCCTTTTATGTGTGATAAGTTATTTACTTTTGTTAAAGTTTTCCCATCAGGATTTTCATATATATCATTTTCTGATGTTGCTGCTTTTGCATGGTCGTGTCGTAATTTTTTATCATCTAAATAAGATTTTTCAAGCCAAACATCATTTAATATAGCCTGTTTTCTTAAATCTTTTCTGAATACAACTCTGTCAAAATCTGGATTTATACCCCTTGATTCCAATTCTTCTCGTTCCTCAATCTCACGAATTGTGCTTCTATGTCCTGCGAAGTATGAGGCTTCGATTGTCTTATATATTCCATCCCTTTTCTCTGGTCTTCCCACCAACTCACGTAAGGCACTGCTGACCATTGTCTGTCTGTTATCCAATCTGGTTTTGCTTCCTTGTTCATCTTCTTCTTTATTTCTATTATTCGTACTTTCCATATCATCAAAATTTGTGCCAAAATTTCAAATTTCCTTGAATTTGACATTACCCGTTCTCTTTTTGGACTTTTCAATTCTTCTTGTCATTGGCATAAATTTTTTGCAAAATTACTACTTTTTCCGAAATCAAGAAACTATTTTTTGTATTTTGTGGGTAAATTCAAGCGGGCTGGCTTCTCTTTCATTCGGCAAAAGTCTGTCGCACTGTGTAATGGCGGAATTTCAAATACAGACGAACGTTCTTTGTAATTTTTTTTAGAAATTAGTTGCGGATTGAAAAAAGTGTAGAAATACATTTTTAACATATTCAACATTATTATTTCGGAGGCTTTTGGGTGGCTCCGAGTTGGGAAAATTGAGTGGGTAAAGATAGGGAAAAAATGGGATATAAACAGTAGAGAATGAATGAGATAGGTTTTTGTTGTCTTTGAAACCATAAAACTATTTTTTGCGTTATCTGTATTCTATGACTTTCTACTAAAAAGATTAATTGAATCCGGCAATTTCTTTTTGCAAATCTGCATTGATATTCCTGACCTCCCTCATCTGCCGGTTCAATTTCGACAGGCTTTTTCCGTGACTTTCAAGTTCTTTCAGCAGATTTTCAGCGTGGATAGCCCACATCTGATTGTCGTCTGCATGAAACTGTTTCAACGTTTTACGTATTTCTGTTTCGAGCGATGCGTATTGTTCTTTCAGTCGCGTCACGTTCACTTTTCGTTCCGATACAGAAAAAGTGTTTGTAAACTCCTGTTGCGTCATCACCAAAAATATTTCCACAGTTATTTCGCGATTGTCGGAAATGGAAATCTGTATTTCGATGTCGGAGTCTTTGAAAAGGTCGGAAGTCAGTTGTTTTCCCGAAATTTCGATGCAGCCTGTGGGGAGGTTCGATATGGAACGGGCAAAACGGTCGCCTTCCAGAATGTTGATGATGATGCTTTCGTCGGAACCTTTGGGTATGTTTTTGGATATTTCGCGATACAGGGTTTTCTTCAACGGCAAGATGCTGCCCCGCTCGAAAACGACTTCGAGCCGCGTGCTGCCGGTTTCAGTGTCGTCAATCTCAATGCAGATGTCTTTTGAGAGGGGTTGCTCCGAAGCGCTGTACTGTCCGTGCGTGATGACGATGTTTTCCGCCAGCGTAGTCAATTCCGTTCCGCCGGCATCGATAATCCGCATCGTGAACCTGTTCAAAAGATTGGGCAACAGCGGTAAAAACTCGGTAAACCTTGCCTTGAGCGGCGCCAAACCGGTATCGAAACCGCCGTCGCTGCGCGTGATTCTGTACCCTGTGTCCCACCGGATTCCGAAACAGCGTTACCCGACCGTTCTCGTACTTGGCTATCAGGGAATTGGTAGTTCCGAGGTCGATGCCAAAATTTACTGGCTTCATTCTATTTTTGATTTTTGATTTTTGATTTTTGATTATACTTCTTCAACAATCACTACTGCCTTCTGAACCAACATAATCCCATCGTCGCACTTTTTGTAAATCACTGGTTTTATCACCTGCGTGATGTGCATGTTTCCGGTTTCCTTGCCCACAATTGAAGCATCGCAATCCGTGCAGGTTTCATCATATTTTTCGCCCAAAGGATACCGGCAGATGAAACCTTCCTCTTCCAATATGGAAAACATCCTGTTGAAGTTGCGTTCAAACTTCTTTTCGAGATTTTCCGAAGCAATTTTCTGCCTGATTTCGGTAAGTTGATTGATGAAATGAAGGATGGTTTGGTCGGTCATGACTTCAATTAGTTTGTTATTCATTTTCCGTCAATCTTTTTTCCTGCTGCGTAGAATTTGATTTCTCATATCCTCGGAGGTGCAAGGTTGCTGCAACATTTCGTGAACCGCCAATACTCCTTCCCTTCTCCTCATCTTGTGATAATCAGTTAGATGTGTTGACAAATTTGTCTCGTCTACTATCTTCAAAATTTCTTCTAATCCTTCCTTTGTTGATATATCCATTTCTAATTTTTTTAAATTTATTAACAAAATCCATAAGCTTGTGTCTTGTTTCTTGGGGATTTAATATTTCCTTTTCAACCAGATACAAATACCATACCAAAATTTACAGATGTCATTTATACTTTCCTCCCCACAATTTTTCCAACCGTTCCTTTATTTCATTTTCGCGGGCGTTCGCCCCGGGTTTGTAAAATGTTGCACCGCTTATTTCCGATGGCAAAAATTCCTGGTCGACAAAATTTCCTGTAAAACTGTGGGCATATTGATAACCTTTGCTGTAACCCAGTTCTTTCATTAATTTGGTGGGCGCGTTCCGGATGTGCAACGGTACAGGCAGGTTACCCGTTTGTTTCACCAGGGCAATGGCATTGTCGATGGCTTCGTAAGCCGAGTTGCTTTTAGGCGAGGTAGCAAGATAGATGGTAGTTTGCGACAGAACAATACGTCCCTCCGGCATACCGATGGAGTGAACGGCATTGAAACAGGATTGCGCCATCAGTAAAGCGTTGGGGTTGGCTAATCCTATATCTTCAGAAGCAAGAATAATCAATCGCCGCGCAATGAACAGCGGGTCTTCGCCACCTTCAATCATTCGCGCAAGATAATACACTGCTGCGTTGGGGTCGCTGCCACGCACCGACTTGATAAACGCGGAAATGATATCATAGTGCATTTCGCCGTTTTTGTCATACAGGGCGATGTTCTGCTGCACACGTTCCAACACTTTTGCATCGTTGATAACAATTTCGGAACCGGCTTTTTCACCGGCGCCCAATTCTGCAACAATGACCAATTCGAGCGCATTGAGCAGTTTGCGTGCGTCGCCTCCCGACACGCGCAACAAAGCATCGGTTTCTTCTAACCTTACTGTAAGGGTTTTCAGCAGACTGTCCTTTTTCAGCGCAAAGTCGATAATTTCGAGCAAATCGGCCTTGTCTAACGATTTAAGCGTATACACCTGGCATCGCGAAAGCAAAGGCGAAATAACCTCAAACGAAGGATTTTCGGTAGTTGCGCCGATGAGCGCCACAACGCCCTGTTCCACAGCAGCCAGCAACGAATCCTGTTGCGATTTGCTGAACCGGTGGATTTCGTCGATGAAGAGTACCGGGCAGGGCGCACTGAAAAACTTCTGTTTTTTTGCGCTTTCGATGGTTTCGCGCACATCCTTCACGCCTGAATTGACTGCGCTGAGGCTGTAGAACGGTCGTTTGAGCCTGTTAGCAATGATTTGCGCCAGCGTGGTTTTCCCAACTCCGGGAGGACCCCAAAGAATAAACGACGATATGTTGCCCGATTCTATCATCCGGCGCAGCACAGCGCCTTCGCCCACCAGATGCTTTTGTCCGGTGTAATTATCAAGGCTGGTTGGCCGCATCCTGTCGGCCAATGGTTGGTTACTGATTTGCATGTTGTTTACTTTCACCCGACAAACATAACAAAAAAACCGTGTTATATCAAACTTTCCATTATTTTTGCAGTTTTTTGAAAATTATCATTTATCATGGAAAGCAATAAATACATTGGAGGGAAAGTCAAGAGCATCCGGGAATCGAGAAACCTGGCGATTGACGAGGTAGCAGAACGTTCCGGAGTAAGCAGGGAACAGATTGAACGCATTGAGAACGACGTAGAAATACCATCATTGGCGCCGTTAATCAAGATTGCACGGGTGTTGGGTGTGCGGCTGGGCACATTTCTTGACGACCAGACAGAACTCGGCCCGGTTATTAGCCGGTCAAAAGATACCAAAGACCGGAATGCGATACGGTTTACCAACGATTCGAAGGTTGCCCGCAAACACATGGAATATTATTCGTTGTCGCAGGACAAGGCAGGACGCCACATGGAGCCGTTTCTCATTGACATTGAGCCGTCAGGGCAAGATGATTTCACACTTTCGTCACACGAAGGCGAAGAATTTATCTATGTTTTGGAAGGAATTGTCGAAATCACGTATGGAAAAAAGGATTATACCCTTGAAGCAGGCGACAGCATTTACTACGATTCGATAGTGGCGCATCACGTACATTCTGCTAACGATGCTCCCGCAAGGATACTTGGTGTTGTGTATACGCCGTTTTGAATAACTGAATAATTGAATAATTGAATAACTGATGTTTGGACAGGTGTATATTTGAAACAATAGCCTTGCTAAAAGAAAAAAGGGCTGTCTGAAAATCGGGCAGCCTTTTTTGGCGATATTTTATTTTGAGGCGCCTGATCTATTGGATGTATATTGGTTTTCGCTCATGCTGCTTCGCCGACATTGTCAGGTCTTCGACACTGTCAGGTTGAGCAGCGGGATATTTTCAAGGGATGTTCCGGCGAAAATGACTTTACCCTCAAATTTGACGTGACTGAAATCAACATCGCTTAACGTGGCGTCCCGGAAAACAGTATTGCACAAGATGGCAGAATTGAAATGGATATTGCGCAGTATCGCATTTTTGAAATTAATATTGGTCAATTTGGCGTCCCACAAATCAACATTCCTTAATCTGGCGCCCATGAAATCGACATTACTTAATGTGGCATCATTAAAATTGACGTTTTTTAAACTGGTATTCATGAAATTGACATTGTTCAAAATAGCTTTTCTGAAATCGGCGCCATCCAATATCACTCTCGAAAGTTTTTTCTTGCATTTGTCAAAAATCAACTCATCTTTTTCTTCTTTGAACAATATGTTGAGAATGGTTTGTATTTCCTTGGAAGGTTCTTCTGCATACTTGATGATATATTCCTGTTTGTTGGTAATTGTATGTATATGAGTGCAAAGAATATTACATACTGCTTCTGAATATTCTTCCTTTCGTTCGCTTGCAAGGAAAAAAAGATTGTAAGCGCCACCAATGCGGGTATATTCATTGGGGCTTCTTAAAAGATCAACGCCCGAAGCAAGACAATTAACACACAATTCTTTTACCTGATGGTTCATACGCTTACTTAATATTCCAACACTCCTAATCCCTGCCGGATAATTTCCGGTTCGTCACCGGTACAGTCAACGACAGTTGAAAATTCTGTACCTCCATAGCCGCCATCTACTACCAAATCAACCATATCTGCATATTTTTCGTAAATCAGTTCGGGATCGGTGGCATATTCAATCATCTCAACATCGAAATGTACTGAGGTAGTCAGCAACGGATTGCCCAACCGCTCGACTATGGCTGACACAATATCGTTGCCGGGAATACGAATCCCTACTGTTTTCTTTTTGCTTTCCAATAACTTTGGAACCTTATGACTGGCGTTAAGGATAAAGGTAAACGGGCCGGGCAGATTGCGTTTCATCAATTTGAACACCGTATTGGGCACTTGCCGTGCATATTCGCTTAGGTGACTTAAATCGCGGCAGATAAACGAAAATTCTGCCTTTTCGGGTTTGATGCCTTTGATACGGGCAATCCGTTCCACCGCTTTCTGGTTGTGGATATCGCAACCAATACCATACACCGTATCAGTCGGGTAGATGATCACTCCACCTTCCCGAAGGACTTTTACAATAGCCTCAATCTGTTTAGGATTGGGATTTTCGGAATAAAGTTTGGTCAACATAGATGCCGATGGTATACTTTCAAAAACGGTGCAAAGATATATCAATATTCTTTACATCGTCTTATTGTACTACCACAACTTCTACCCGTCTGTTCAATTGGCGGTTTCTTTCGTTGGTGTTGGGTGCAACCGGTTCGGTGTCGCGTTTGGATGCAATGCCAATGATTCTTCTTTCGTCAATACCTTGCGAAATCATATATTCTTTGGCTTTTTGAGCGCGCGCCAATCCTATTTTTTCGTTTGCTGCAGGTGTGCCAATATTGCAAGTATGACCGTAAACGTATACTTTGACTTCCGGATTATCTTTCATGAACTTGATTCTCTTATCCAGTTCACGTCTGCGAGCTTCAGAAAGCAACGGTTCATTGATAATGTAATGATCGATAGGCTGTAGAATCATTTTACGCGACTGCTGATCCAATAACTGCATCAGCTTGCGGTTGATTTCATCATCTACCTGTTCTTTTCTGGCAGCTTCAAAATCTGCAATAGCTTTCTTGATAGCATTTTCGATGGTGAGCGCCATTTTATCGCAATCACATGATTCACCTTGTTTTTGTGTTATATAGACAATTTTATCTTCACAATCAAGTTGATTAGCTTTTGTCTCTTCTTTCTTCGTTTTTTTACACCCTCCAAATGCGAGGCGTAAGGTAATACCTCCCGCTAAGGGCGCCATTTGGCGGGCATACGCACCGGTAGCTTTATTGTACTCAAACTGATCGGGTGTGGCGGATTGGTAAACCACCAGGCCTGTGTTGGAAGGGGGATCGTTTTCCCAAATCTTATTGATTCCATAATCGGCATAAATGCCGGTGTAAAGATGTGTCTTATTGCCCAAACGCCATTTGATACCCATCTCTGCCGATGCCATAAAAGCATTTTTTAACACGAAACCGGTTTTGTTTTCAGGAAACGGCTGATTGATTACAAAACCATAGTCGGGAATGTTTTCGTAAGTAACATTCAGACTCGGATAATAACCTTTGGTAGTAAAATTACCTTTCGACAGGCTGTTTGCCGAAATGGGAATACCCGCCTTGCCTCCAATGGCGAAATAAAAAACCGATTGTTTCGATTCCTGAAATGAACCATGATATTCCAGCATCAACGGAATGGTGACCATCATGGCTTGCAACGGTTCTTTATAGTGGGGCGAACCTGTTAAAAAATCGAACGGTACACTGCCCCCCATTGTTGTGTTGATGGCGTCCTGCTTCCAGTCGTAGTTTTTGAGAGACAGGCCATTGTTGTATACAGCTATGTTTGCTCCCGTACCGATACCCCAGTGCGAATTGAAAAAGAAATAGTAACCCAGTCCGGCTGTAGCTGTCCAATTCCAAAGGTCTTGACCCACGATTGGCCGGGTTTGAAAACTTGATGCTCCACCGCCCACATTGATGGAAAATTCGTGGTGTTTGCAGTCCTGCGCCGCTGCTACTGAACACATCAGGATAGCGACAAAAAATACTGTCTTTTTCATATCATTCTATTTATTCACTATTACTTTTACGGTTTCACCATTTACTGTTATCATATATACTCCTTCGGGCAGGACGCTCATATCAAACGGATTCGTGGATGGCAGCAATACTAATTTGCCGTAAAGATCGAATACCTGTATCTTGTCATTAGATAATTGCTCATCGATTTCGATGTTTACCGTTCCTAACGTTGGATTTGGATATGCTTTTATACTGCCTTTCACGCCCTTTTGAAGCTGAATATCGCAAGTGCGGAATTTGTTGCCGTCGTGCGTGGTGATTTCACAATAATATTTAGCATTGTCGGAAATACGGAAATAGGGTCTGTCAGTGTCTGACATGGCTACACCCTCCCTGTACCACTGGAAATCAGTAAATGTGTATCCTCCATTTGTTAACGGGTTGCAGTTGATGGTGGGCACATCAGCGTATACGTACTTCTCCTGGTCGTAATTACGTACAATAGTGACCGTATAGTTTTGCGAACTGCCGAGGATTGACACCCTGATATTAAAGACATTATCACCATATTTAGTGAGAAGGACAGTTTGCGGATTTAATGGGTTCACTATCTCCAAACCGTCTATCTCCACCTTTGCATTGGGATCGACGGTTAAAGTAATTTGCGCCTGTGTGCTTCTACACTCGGCAACTATCTGAAAATTATTATTGAAGCGTCGTGCAGGTTTACCATCCACACTAACACTGGATAAATCCAAATTCCCACTAAGCACGGTAAGCGTGCCTTCAATAAATGTGATATCGTAATTATTGCCGGCGGTTAATGTTCCCCTTGTAATAGCATGAGTCCCAATTATCAGATTATCCACTGCTAATGCGCCTACTATTGTTTCACCGGTGAGTAAAGCGCCCGAAGTAATGTTATATTTCAGCATGGGACTCTCACCGTAATTAATGACTTCATCTTCAGCGGTGATGGTAATCGCAACCTTATCCACAATGAAAGTTGCCTTCGCCACGCCGTAATTGTCATCATCTTCGTAAATGAAGATTACGGTGTATGTTCCCGCGGTGAAAGGATAGCCGTTTCTCAGCGAAGCATTGCCGTTGTTTGGAATATTTGCTACTTCGTAGATATACGTTGTAACAACATGTGCACCTGCCGTAATGCCACTAATAACCGCTGTTTCAAACAAATGTTCATTGCCGTTGTATGTTTCGCGTCCATCATTAAAGATGATTTTGCTAGTCACATCGGTTTTATTATTATGAACAAATTTTGCAGTGATGGTGATCACGCCGGCTACTGCATCTGCCGGGTTTACGGTGTAGGTGCAAGAACCGGTTTTCGCATCCCATACATGAGCAATCGCACGACCGTTGACCATAAATGTCAGCGTATTGATAGAAGCGCTGCCGCTACTGCCCAATATATAGTAGATGGCTATCTCGTCTAACGTGACGCCTCTTGTTGATGTTGTTTCTAAATATGGCAAAGACAGTGCGTTAAACGATACATAGTCGCCTGTTACATTTCCCGTCTTGGTAAGGAAAATGTTAAACGGTACTTTAGTGGGGAGTGATGCGGTCAATTCACCTGTAGCATCATCACTTGTAATCACACAGATAATTTCCTTTCCGGCGTCATTGCCTGTGATGATGTAGGTGTCGCCTGTACCGACAAGTACTCCGTCAACATACCATTCGTAATGCAGGCTTTCGGGGGGCACGTTCAGATTTTCAATCACTGCTTTCAATTCTTCACCAATGGCATTGTCACCTTCAATGTGTACATCACCGGTAAGCGGCGCTATCCATTTCGCATAAAGTAACGTGTTACCTGTTACCAAATCGGTGTCAAAGTTCCATTGTACACCCCAATTACCTCCGGCGCCGTCATTTGTGAACCAGCCATTAAAAGTATATCCACCACGTAAAGGATCGCCGGGTTGACTAACCTTTTCGCCATCGTCTACATTTTGA
>Ga0209628_10003516_pt1 | contig 11025 bp, 5 predicted proteins | sample TergutCu122P4_FD_187285 | JGI IMG/M metagenome (GOLD analysis project Ga0209628, IMG submission 187285) | Cubitermes ugandensis P4 segment gut microbial communities from Kakamega Forest, Kenya - Cu122 P4 (SPAdes) (version 2) | ecosystem: Host-associated > Arthropoda: Insects > Digestive system >...
CGTTTTTGTGTGTAACCCTTTGCAACTAGTCAGGCCTTAAAGCAAATGTTGCCATTACATGATGTCTTTACGCGCGTAGCCCAGTGATTCTGAATCACTTTTGCGTTGATTGGCCTGTTGATGAGCTCCCAGCTCTCATTTTCCTTCAGTGATGCTATTTCTTCATTTGTCACTTTCATCCATTGCTTCTGTTTGTTTGACTGCATTGCTTCAGTGTATGAAATTGGGCTCAAACAGTAGTCTCCTTGACTATCATCAACTAGGCAAACAAATTTGCCACTAGTTGTCCAATTTGGCTGTTTCTTTTCACATACGCTCTTGCGGTCTTCAACATACCTTTCTGAATTCAAACCATTACTTCCTCCAGAAGTAGATGCAGTATTTCCATCGTCACTTTTGTAGTTTTGTAATACCTGAATTTCTTGAGTTGGAGCTACATGGAGTGTAGGGCACATGCTTTCGGGTTTGGTGATGTCATTGTGCAAATTGCATACAACTTCCGGCTTAAAGAGGACTCAATACAATCTTCCGTTCGTTAGGTATCCAAATTCGATAGCCATCCTTTTCACCCATATATCCAACCAATCAACCCAACCTACTCTTTTGGTCCCACTTGTGCCTTTTCTGTTTGGGAATGTGCACATAGCACTCTGTCCCCAAAACACCCAAATGACCAAGAGTTGCATAAGACCCAGTCCACAGTTCCAAAGGCGTCTTACCTTCCACTGGTGAAGGTCCAGTACGGTTGAGTATGTAGACCACAGTATTACAGGCTTCAGCCCACAGTTCTTTCGGCAATCCACTGGCAGTGGGGATTTTCTTGCCCTGCTACACCATTCTTTTAGGGAGTACATGACTGCTGATAAGTCCTTAGCCCGACCTACTTCCCAATGTATTTTTTTGATGGTGAGAATATTTCGTTTGAAGCTAGTCTTGTTATATATATATAAATAGTACTAATATTTCTACAATTATGATTATGAATAGGATATATGAAACTCAAAATCTTCTGTCGCTGTAGCTTGTTTCCTTCCTGGTCGGGCTAAGGGCTTATCAGTACTCGTGTATATGCGTAATGCTGTGATCTTCCAACACTTTCTGTACAGCTTCACAGTTGAATTCCTTACCACTGTGTGACAGCAGAACTTTTGTGACATGTCCAGCAGTCTTTACTTCTTTCAGAAACTTTCGTAGACAGTCTGCCACCTCACTTTTTGTGGTGATGAAGAACACATGACAAAATTTTGAATAATCATCTTTGAAGCAGACATAATAGTAGGCACTGCCCACTGACCTGTCATTGGATCACACACATCTGCATTAATCTGTTCTCCAATTATGCTTGGTCAGCATGTCCGAGTTCCGAAGCTCTGCCGATGTGCTTTTCCCAAAGCACAACAGTCACAAAATTCTTTGTTTGCTTCCACATTAATACCATGTTGCTTGAGCACTTTCATAACATGGCCCTTATTTTGATGACCAAGATGTTCATGCCATACTTGCAATATTTCCGCTTACATTGCCAGGTGGAACTCTGCAGCATGTCATGGAATACACACCCGAATAGCCAATACATAGATGTTATTAACGAGCTTACCTGATGCTGCAACAGTTCCATCACCTCTGCGAATAACAACTTCTTTTTCATTCAAGGTTGTGCTGTAGCCGTTTTGGGCGGCTCCCTTGATGAAGAATAGACATGCGCTTGCATCAGGCATGTACCAAACATTTTTCAGTGTTGCATCATGCCACATGCCTTTGCGAAACATCTGGACGTTTATCATACCTTGACTGTATGCTTGCATCAGCACATTTTTCTTGCCCAGCACGATCGTTTCAGGATTGGCAAATTTTGTGTATGACACAAAATAATGCTTGTTCGGCATAATGGGCAGTGTTGCACTGCTATCACAGTACCAGCTGTCCGCATCCACAATGCTTGCTCTTGAAGCCCGCGTTACATGCACCAGGAACGCATCAGCATTCTTCTTTGCAGCCGATTTACCACCTCTGTCCCTTGCATGCTGCCACTTTTGAGGACACTCCGCAGCCCAGTGACCAAGTTGTTTGCACTTGTCGCAGGGTAATTTCTGTTTTGCGCAGTCAGCTCTTTTCATGGATTTACTGGAATTCACTTTCATAGAATTCGACTACTTCTTGTCATTTTCATGTGAAACAAGCACCGTAGCTTCAGCCGATGCCAATTTGTCAGCTCACAACTCACTTGCACAGGGCTTCTTGATGAGCAAATTAACCGTTTGTGTGCTAGTAGGAATGGTATCCCAAACATCCTTGAAACTGTTGTATTTCTTACCAAGTGTGGACAAAATTCGTCCAGTCAGCATACATTCAGACAACATATTTTCACTATGCTTTGCCAATTCGTCATTTAGGTTGACAAACAGTTTTCACAGCTTAGCAACATGCATGCTAATGTCCTCCTTGCAGTCACGTTGTGCCTGGAAGAATGACTCAATGAGCATATTAAGCCACTGCGTAATAGTGCGCTCAAACCATGCACGTAGCTTGTCCCAAATGTCTTTAGCACTGGTGCAAGTCAACATGAGCTCTGCAACAGACTTGCTTAGCATGCATGCAATAATGCTTGCAGCTTTGGCATCATCTTGTCACCACTCATTTAGTTCCTTTTTCTGCTGAGGCTGTGCATCTGCAAGCAGGCACTTTCGAGATCCATCAGTGATGCCTTCTAGGAAATAGGCATGCAGAAGCATTAAAATTTGTCATTCCCATTAAGGCCAAATCGTCAAGACCTTCGAGCTTTTCAATATGCACTTTGAAATAACTGGTACTAGACATGCTGAGGTTAATTTTTTCACTTCACGTTACTGGCACAATCACTATTACATTTACTATTTCACAGCACTGTTTCTGACCAAAATCTCACGTATCTGGGCTGATAACCTGTCCTGGGTGAGGTCAAAAACTGTTTTGTAATATGATTTGGTGAAGAGCGGCAGAAACGAGTTGAAAAGAGGAGTACAGAAACCACAGCAGCATCCAGTCTACACTGTACAGTAAATACACACGCACATAGCACAAACACGGCATACACCTAGTGTGCAGCATTTTTCAGACTTATTACAAATGCTAGTTATCAAAATAAGGACCTTGTATATGTACCAATTCAAACCTCCATCTAAAGCAAAGCTAGTTTCCTCACATACTGTTACTGATTACAACACACAAATAACAAGCGCACTTTCTTTTCAGAATGTGTCATTCAGTATACCAAGATAAATGACAGCAATGTGAGAAAGCTGTCATACTTCAGCATAGAAACAGAAAACATTTTGCCCAGAATTATGAGAATTGCTGTAGAGTGCCATTTCTGTCACCAGTAATGGAAAAAGTTCTTATGACGCTGTAGGTGGCACAACAAAACACCAGGCAGTTGCAGCACATCTTCAAGATCCTTATCAGGTACAAATAATGACACCACAATTGACATAAATTGGGACAGGAAAATGGCCATGGAATAAAATATGTTTATGTGAGTCACTATGGAAACTGAAAGAGAGCTCTAAAGGAATGTTTCAGTGGTTGTATGCAGATTCCAAACACTGTGCAAACCACTAGTATGCCACAAAATTTCAACACAATGGGAGTTTGAGTCTTTGTTCAGATTTGTTCCTTAAGATGTCCTGGATAAGTATTCAAGATCTACTCATAACACATGCAATGACATCACATTTTATAGCTCAGCTGCCTGCACATAATGACGCAAAGTGAGATCTGTACTGTGACTGAAGAAATTTTACATTAGTGACTTCCTTGCAAAATTCCAGCAACCAGAATGTTCATCATTGTCCTTCCATTAACCACCAAAGGATGACATTCGTTGGTTAGAAATGGAAAGTATACTGAAAGTAATATAACCACTGACAAGAGGCACAGGGCATCATCACATCATCCACGACAAGGTACAGAACAGTATACTCAAAACTCTTCCAGGAAAACTGAAGAAATGGATGGTCAGTGAATTAAAACATTCACATACATAACATAACCATGTTTTGTGAGTTTTATACAATGATAATGTGAAATGTGGCCACACATTCAACAGTGTAGAGGATTAAAGTCTTCAGGGATATGATGTCATGTAGAATGGTAAGTGCATACCAATCTACATGACATCATAACCCAGAGAAATGAAATGCTTACCAACATCACTGTGATAACTTGTGCACCACTGCAGTCAGAGAACCGTAATGCAGCCACACTTAAAAAATAAAGCCAAGTTTACAATGTACGTAAGATGGGGAAACAGTGTCTGCATTCTGCTTGGAAGTTAGTTTTGTTGTCCTTAACATATCCAGTGTAACTGGAAGTTGTCCTGTTTTACAGTAGTAGTTTTATCATACATTTTTTAAACCTTCAAAAACTCTCATTATAACTCAGTTTTGAAAGGCATCTGGTAGCTTCGTGCATGAATTACGTATGATGTCCGTATCATCCGAATACCTACATTCCTGTAATGTCTCACACAAGAAAAGTAAAGTTTTCTGTGTCCACGCTATGAACGCATTGAACGGGTTGCAGTGTAGAGTGCCACCCATTCTTAACCTTATATGGAGGTGATTGATAAACTTCATGCCCCGGCTGCTTTAACCCCAGAAAAGAACCCCAATACCCATAGAACAGGAGGGCCAGTCCATACATTTTCAAGAACAGAAAAATCTTCTTGGATTGCTTGATCCTTGAAGATGGCCCCATTACATTGTCCCAAAACGTTGGTAACAAACTATCAATCTACACTGCCTAAAATCCCAGAAGAATGCAAATCTCAAGATAAATCTCTTTCCCTTTGGGATTCAAACCACTTCAGCCTGCCATCCAGTCACTATACCGTACACACATCCTGGCTCCCAGTAATGTATACTGACACAATTATGGCAAATTAGTTATTTTTTAATTATCTAAAAAACTGCAAGACTTACAGGAAAAGCATGTTGAACTCATGTAGTGTTCATGTAAAATATATATTACTGTTATGTGATTCTAATCATTTGATAAATGATAGTAAATTCCCCAAAACTGTCACAAAATTTGTGCGTCAGTGGTTCACTGTACATGTTCGTTGTGATAACAAGGCGTAATGCAATAATGCACAATCTTTTTATATTTTATATTTTGTTGACCGTGCATCTCGGTACAATTCGTGTTAATAACCAAATTAATGCACTTTTTTAATGTGTTTATTTCACTTCTCTACATGTTTCGAGCAACCCAGGACAGTCAATTGTATCAATACATCATCTGGTATATATAATTCCATGTTCCTCTCTAACCTGCATACTAGACGGCCACCTACACGGAGTGACATATACTAGATGATGTATTGATACAATTGACTCTCCTGATGATGAGCACTGGGTTGCTCGAAACATGTAGAGAAGTGAACTAAACACATTAAAAAAAGTGCATCAAGTTAGTCATTAACACGAATTGCACAATCTTTCGTTGAAGTCTCAATTACAAACATCAGAAATGATGTGCAAGAAAATCAATGTCATATTCCCCCCAAAATATTCAAAGAGTAAATTTGGGGTTTGTGGAAGTAAAACTATTTGTCTCTCCAAGCAAGTATAAATACACCGTTTCGCAATTACTTTACCTTGTACCATTCAAAATGACAGTGACATTTTAAAGTGCCAAAAACGTAAGTTCGCTACAGACGTGGATAACACTGAAAAACTTGTGGTACCTTTAAGTCAGGATTCCAGGGCACTGCATAATACAGTATTCACTTACACAAACAACGGGTAATTTGTGTTAAACACTTGAAGCAGTACGCTTTGGCGTTCAGTAAACAGATGGGATGTCAACATCGTCTGCTTGAATTAGTAAACATCGTATGTTTCAGATCGTAAGCATCCTTAGTCCATAACAAACACCTTAGATTAACGAAAGACGTTATTTTACGTCAACTTCAAATACAGTGTAATGCTGTCACAACAAATATTTACCTAATTCGTAGCTATTTCCACTGCTCCACCATCATACGTCTTCATCCAGTCGATAGTATGAAAACCAACATTAACATCTCAATATTTCCTAAACAAGGCGACCTAGTGGTGCTGCTGAATGAGAGGCCTACGTACGATTACTGTTGGGTATACTGTCAACTTGTACTACAATAATCAGTTTACTACCCCAAAAATCACCTACATGTATTATTGCTTACTGGCATTATGCTAAAAGCAGCCTTCTTTATTGCCTTTGAGTGTTTCTGTGTTTGATTTGCGTTAGCCTTGTACTTTATAGTGTATTTATATTTTCTTAGCTTTTAATTTGATGTGTTTACAGAACATGACGAAACGATGGTGTTATGGTGGCTTGTATTGGGGGCGTGTATTGCGTGTTTTTCATTTCAAGTTTTGAGTTTAAAAATTGTTCGTTGCATTCATTTTTAAATTGGTATAGAAGGTTGCACATACAATGTTTAGCCTTGATATCACATGAATAGTATTGACTCCACACCAATAATGTGACTGTACGTGCTTCAGCATAAGTTGTTTATTTAGAAAGTTATAGGATAATGTCAGTACCATAAATGAATACTTGTACGTTGCACTCCATAAGTAATTTTTAATAGGAAATGCAATAAATAGGGCTGGTAAGGATGTTACCTGGAATACCTAGAATATAAGAGAACAATGTAATTTACTACACGTTTATATAACGTGGTGTATGTGATGGTCACGCGCTTGTTTTATAGACAAATATAATTATAAATACTCGGTATATATCGATTACGGTATCACAGCAGAAGAACATCCTTGAACCATCATAATTTATACATTTTTTTTAATAGCTGAGAATTTATAATGGAAGTAAATTCTGTATAAAGGAGAAGTAAGGTAATAGATTTTCTTTTAATGCTGGTGTCGGTGTTCTTACACATAACACGATTTAAACTTTGGATGTAAGGTGGAATATTGTTGAATTTATTCATTCCGTTACATGTACTAAGGTTAACATTTGGCACATTAACATGGTACGTCTGGTAGTGCATATACTGTGTATCTTTGTTAGAAATTTTTCTGTGTTCACAATGCATGTTAATACTGAGAGTACACTTCTGTGTATTTTCCTGCAAGGGACACTCATTTTATTGCCAACCATAGTTCTAATGATTTTTTCTTTTAGATGTATAATACTTGAATTTTCTCTGAAAATTACTTCATGTGACATGATGGAATAGGAATAAGCACAATTTTAGGGTTTCTGTTTTCGTGTGTGACATAACTGTCCACATAGGAGAGCATGCAGTCCTTATTGAGGAATATATTCAGTATGTGTTTTCCATTTTAAATTATTTTCAATTTTTAGGAAAAAACTTTGTTATTTGTATGTCTTCAGTTATTTTACTTTCAGCTGTGATGTTTAGATCAACACAGGTTCTGTCATTAGCACAAAGTTCTGTGAAATTTTTTGATCAAAATTTATTGTCAATTGCATCAGATCATTTATTTAAATAAGTGCAAATTTAAAAGTGGTGAGTTTCTTACTGTGAAATAATATTTGTATCATCTGCAGTGAATATAGGTTTTTATTTTCGTATTTGCTATGAAATGACTCCGAAGTTTTTCACAGATGCAGACTCCGCTATGTTGGAAGAAAACTTATTGTTTGGAAAACTGTTGGGGTCATGACAACAGAATAGATGTGGCTATGAATGGACCCATATATCATGAGAGGCAGGTTAGTGTCATTTTGAAATAGGTCACATGTTACAGTGTGTATTTTACCTTAACAAGTATGTGCTCACTTTTTGTTGTGTATTTAGTGTTCGTCCAGAGTTCACATTATGAATCTTCACTTCTTTGAGGAAGTCAGGTTTTATCTGCTGGATTGTGTGATTGTTCCATACAGGTGAAGGAATTATGTGCATTGCATGCACTTAATAACCTGTTTCAAGAACGTGATGCGTTCAGCAAAACAGAATTAGATGCCATCTGCTATTCATTATCACCAAATGTGTGGATTAATCCACATAAATCATTGTTGGGGCTTGGAAATTATGACATCAATGTCATCATGGCTGCACTTCAGCGAAAGGGATATGAAGCCATTTGGTTTGATAAAAGGAAGTGAGTTCATTTTGGATGTGTCACTCATCAGTTTAGCAATTTTTCTGCTGAAAACTGTTTTACTTTCGTTTGGCTGATCTAATTACTAGGCACACAGCTGCAGTCATGCTAGTTGCATAACTGTGATAATTTTTATGCAGTAATTTTAAGGTACTCTACCACAGTTTTGTGTGAATGTACATGGCTGTTTGCCTTTTGTCTCAGAGTGTATTAAATCTTTCATAATTGAATAGAAACATATCAGTGCTGTAATTTCTCATTGAATAGTTTAGTGCAAGTAGTAATTTTACTTACTGATATTCATGAGGTGACTGTTTTGAATATGTGCTAAAACTGACTATTTTCATGGTCTCCGTGGGTTCCTCCAGGCTTTTGCCAGGATCAGTGCCTCATATTAGGTCACAGCTGCTTACTGCCACATCATGTTCAATTCATTATTCACTAGTCATTCTGACCTTCTGTGCTATATAGGCTGAGCTACTGACATCATTATGTATACCATACATAAACTAAAATCTGATTTATTATTATGTTTTGTATCAATTTGATGTTATAGTTCTTTCACACCACATAATGTTATTCCTTTGCTTTTGTAGAGACCCAAAATGTCTCAACCTAGATAACATTCTAGGATTCATACTAAATGTACCAAGTGACTATAAATTGGGTTTTGTGCTTCTGCCACTACGAAGACGACACTGGGTAACAATCCGCCAGGTCCATGGAACATACTACAATCTGGACTCGAAACTTGAATTTCCTCAACTTATTGGCAGGGTAAGTGACTATTGACAGCTGGCTCAGTTTATTGATTGCAGTTACTCTGTTTTGAACATTTATTTTAAGTTAAAATAAATTTCCAGGTAATAAATACCTCCAAACGTCTGAATGTCCTACCACTAAAGACGAATAACATTTAATTACCAACAACTTCTTATTAATATTGATGAAACAACAACTAACATAAATCATTAACTCCTTGCTGTAAAAGCAGATTTACGGGAAAATGGTTCTTTGAATATATTGTGAAACTTAATTATAATATTACATCTAATGAACAGAAACTGTTACATAAATTTTCAGTTTTTCATGGTATGTATTGCACAAGTGGTGGTCTTCCCAGTTCTTAGATCATCTAGTGTAATTAGTTTCTTCTGATATTGAGAGTTAGCAGTAACAGACAGCCCTTTCAGGGTCCATAAGTCTTGAGAATTGTGGAGTAGTGTGACATTAAGTGTGCAAGGTTTCTGTCTGAGAGGTGGAAGGTGGAGGTTGATAAGTTTTATTCATGTGGTCGTTGGTATTAAAATAAGGTAGTGCTATCTCAGGAGGCCATCATATCCTGCTCAACAGCATCAGGATTGTTGCAAGAAAGTCCAGGTGCATGGATCAGCTCAAAGGGAAGTAACAGATATCGTCCTGTCCTTCAGAAATGTGAATATGGAGGAGAGTCTCTCCGTAAGCAGGTTGAGAAGTTTGTCATTCACTCCCTGCAATAAAGGAAGCAAAAAGCATTCTCCAAGAGTGGAACAGTCACACCCTGAGACACTCCTACCTTATTTTAATAACTGATGCCCCCATGAATAAGGCTTACTACTCCACCTCCCAGAGATGAACATGTTGAATGTAATGTCATTTCTCACAAGTTGGGGCTGTAAAAAGGGCCATTTATCTCAGTCCAGACTCTCAATTTCCACTCGCCTTGTACAAGATCTATTCTGTCTCCCACTTTCTGTGGCTCTAATTGACCAGCATCCTTTTATCCTTTCTATGTAATCAACAGTTTTCCCTCTCATTTGCTTCAGCATCCACCTGAACCAAACCATTTCTCTGAAGTTCCTCTGAAATGTTGGAACAAATTTGTTCTATACATGTAAGAACCCAGAAGGGCATCATTTGGTTCATGGCATTGTAATCAGTACATGGACTCATTCATGTATTGTAAAGTGAATATTGCTATAAAAATACAGGCTTGACATCCCTGTTGTGTTACATGTTTTGTTTCTGTACTTTTTTTGGTCACATCTTGGCATTGTACATGGACAGTTTACACTTACAGAGAGGGCATTCAGAAATGATTTGGATGGGGGCTGCTGTTCTGCAGGTAACAAACTAAGACTGCATACAGGCGGCTGTCCACAAGAAATTTCATAACATCCCTCAAGAATGATTTTGTTAAGCCATCTGGAAGTTCCCAGGTAGATGGCAGAAATGTGTAAGGGAAGAGAATACAAAAGGGCAGGCACATAAGTGACCCACACACTTTGACCACATTTTATACTTTGTGCAGCCCGTATATTCATGCATCTAGCAGCCATGCACCCTGAACACAGTGCAGTATCCTGCTGATGGAGATGTCTTCCAAGTCATCTGGTTTCATTAAATTATGACCCACATGCCTGAATCTTAATGTGGCCAATTCCACACAGTCACAAAGAACATGTGAGGCCATTTTGGATGCCTACTTACATCTGTCACACTTGGGACTGTATACCAGCCCAGTTTTAAATAAATGTCCTTTTAAATGACAGTGTCCTGTTAGCAACTGTGTCATTCTTAGCTGGTTTCTGCTCAGACCGAACAGTTCCCCAGCTTTTTTCACAGAGGTTTTTTTTTTTTTATAAAAGCCCTTACCCGACCTTTGTCCACATATGGACTGCCAGTGCTCCTCATGTTTCCTGTGTGTCCAGTCCGTGATCACTCCCCTGCCAACCTTCACATATATACCAGGTGCAGGCTGAGGTCCTGTGATTGGATGTGAGGAGGCTTCTCTGGCTAATTGATCACCTGTTTCCTTTCCATGATTTCCCATGTGATTTGGCATTCATATCAGTTGATCCCTGTTATGTTCTGCCAGATTCACCAGATACTGATGACAATCCCAGACTATTTTATAGTTTATCTGGAAATT